>Ga0209723_1000301_pt1 | contig 95991 bp, 85 predicted proteins | sample BiotimSIPDNA_2_FD_185750 | JGI IMG/M metagenome (GOLD analysis project Ga0209723, IMG submission 185750) | Anaerobic biogas reactor microbial communites from Washington, USA - Biogas_R2 time_0 SIP DNA (SPAdes) (version 2) | ecosystem: Engineered > Bioreactor > Anaerobic > Unclassified | place... | reverse complement strand
TGTTCATTGAACCACACATCATAGCTTATACCAAAGCGCTGGAGGCTGTCCTTAATGTAGGCGAGTTTCTCCTTCAACGCATAGTCGACCAGGATCTGACGCCGCTCCTCTTGAGGTAAATCCACCAGGGTCTTTTTATAAGTGGCGATAATGTTCTTAACCGTCTCCACCACATCCTGCCCGGCATAACCATTCTCCGGAAATGGCACATTCTGCCCGGTCCGCTGCAGGTAGCGGGCTTCCAATGAATCAGCAAAAATCTCGATCTGGTTTCCGGCATCGTTTACGTAGAACTCCCGTTCAACCTGGTAGCCGGCGCGGGCCAGTATATTGGCCATAGTATCACCTATCGCTCCGCCGCGGGCATTGCCCATGTGGAGATTTCCGGTAGGATTGGCACTGACGAACTCCACCTGGGCTTTTAATCCCAGGCTCTCATTGTAACCATAGCGGTCACCCATCTGGTATATCCGGGCAGGCAACGGGTACAACCAGCTTCTATCCAAAAAAATATTGATGAATCCGGCCCCGGCTACCTCGATCTTATCGATCGCCTCCAGGGGATGGTCATCAATCATTTCCAGAATTATCTCGGCTATCTTACGTGGGGCCATCCTGGCCTCCCGGGCCATCAGCATGGCTACGTTACAGGCAAAATCACCATGCCCCTTTTCCCGGGGCACCTCAATTACAAATTCGGGCAGTGTTTGGTAGGTCAATTTGCCAGTTTCCCTGGCCTTTTCAAGTGCGCTGGATATTACAGTATAGATGCTGTCTCTGATCATTAGTATCGGATTCATGTTCCCTCCCAGAGTCGTCTGTTTGCTACATTTTCCCCTAAACCCTTATTGCTGAAACCAGGGTTGGTAGAATTTACTCATGTCCCTACCGGTCTCCTGATCAATTATAGTCCGTACATCTTCAGCTGATGCTATGCTGCCTGAAAAATCGCTTACATACCGCTGGAGTATTTTATCCAGTTTGCGCCCTCCGACTTTTTTCTCCAGGTCAAACCAAAAGTCTTCGCCCCCGGAGTAAGCTAGCCGTGAGTAATCCTGTGCCGATTTTATATCCTTTAACTCGCGTTCAAGGTTCATTCGATCAAAGCTATTACCTGATGCCGGTGTTTTCATACCCCGGGTAGCAGCCAGGAACTTGTAGGAAGACCAGTTGGCCAGGCCTTCATCTAACCAAGGTTCCTTGACCTGATCATTACCCACCAGGCCATACCACCATTGGTGAGATATTTCATGGGCCAACGAGAAATAGGAGTATTCCTGCTGGCGGAAGGAGTCCAGCATAGTGTCGCTGAGAAAAATTAAACCAGAATGCTCACTAGTGTTAACACCCTTCATGGGAACAAATACTATCTTAAGATCCGAAAAGGGATAGGTACTACCAAAAATATCGGAATAATAGCTGAGCATCTCATAACTCTGCTGGAGAATACCGTTGCCGGGCCCGGCAACGCCAGCTGGAAAGTAGCACTTGACATTCGTGGCCTCTACTTGTTGGCCTATTTCTTTGTAATCATACATTACCACCAGGGAAAAGTCACGTATGTTTTCCGCTTTGATTAAGAAGGACTGTCGCCCGTTATCTTCGGCTAAAGCATCGGTGACTACCCCCGGAGAAACAAAGTTGTATCCATCGGGGAGGTTGAGGCGAACCAGATAATTGGCACTGGCCAGGCAGAAGGGATCTCCATATTTAGAGTTATACGATTTATGCCAGCCGCTCGCATCCAGTACGTTCAACATGGGATAAGCATAGGACAACATAAACACACCATCCTTGCTGCCAAAGCGGTAGGCCAGCCGGGGGATACGGGTACGATATTTAACCTCCAGGTTAAACGGTTGTCCGGGTTCTATGCACTCCTGCAGGGGTATCCTTACGGCGATACCCTGGGTCTCATAAGCTACTGTCCTGCCGTTTATCTTGAAATAGTCGAATTCCATGCCTCCGGGATTGAAACCATCATAATAGGCGGAAGGGGAGGCCGGGCTGTCATCCTCATATGTAAAGGCATTGGGATAGGCCGTTAGCCACAATTCATCCATGGCTTGTCCGCTGTTGTTTACTAAATGCATGGCATTATTGCCGTAGAGGGTACGGTTGGGAAGATCGAGATAAAGACCCATCTGGTAGAGGGTCTGTTGAGAAGGAAAGGTATGCGCCTGCCGGCTTTTCAATTCCGCCGATTTAGAGGAAGTAGGATCAATGAAAGTATTATAGTAAAAAACGGCAGCAGCCATAAGAACACCGAGAAAAACTGCTAACCCTAAAATTAGATTCTTTCTCACATTAATCACATCCAATTAGCTTAATTTATATAGAACTATTTTAACATGATTATCCTCTGGCGGGCTCCTTTGTAAAAAGAGCCAGACAATTTTATCTTATAACCAGGGGTAAGCCATATAGTACCTTGACGATGGCCAGCCAATGCTCATCAGCTTGATGATTAGACATTATATTTGCCTGGTTTCTTCACAGCTGCTGCCAAAATGGTACAATAAGCGTAAGGGTTTAAAGTGGAGATGATAAGCATGCCAGGGAATAATTATCAAATAAAAAATTGCATGATTCTGGCTGGTTGTTTTCTGCTTATCTTTATGGGCTGCTGGCCGTTAAAATTACTTGCCGCAGACAATATCAAGTACTATAACAGTTTGGCAGAAAAGGCTCAGCCCAACGCTCAAATAATATGGAAGCGTTCCGGATTGGGAAAAAGCCCATCCGATATAGTATTTTTGCCGAACCATACCATGCTATTATCCCTCGCCGACAAAATACTCTGTATTGATGAACAGGGTATAGTTAAATGGGAAAATAAAGGCAACGGCCAGGGAAAAGGGGGGGCGCTGGTTTGGCCCGGGGACACCTCAATATTTGCTCCCGGCCTGGGCTCGGTGCGAGAAATAAAAGTCAACGGCGCCAATGGCTGGGATCTAGCGGTAGTCCCGACGGCCAAAGGCCTTAAAACTCCCTTACTGGCAGGATGTTCCGACCTGCTATATTTACCGGTCGCTGAAGGCTTATATGCATTAAATACCAATGGAGGCATTGCCTGGATTATGTCTCCCTGGGAGTCTGCTGACCGCTATTTTTTGAATAGCCCGGCCGGGCGAAGCTTTTTAACCTGTGCTGCTGATTCTAATACCTTTTACGTAATAATGGCGGACAATAAGGGCCGATATCAGTTAAAGGCGGTTGATAAACAGGGGGTCATTCTCTGGAGTTTTTGGTTGGGTGATATTCTGGCAGCCTGGCTTTACCCGGACGGCCAGGGCAAGGTTTATTTGACAACAACCGTAAAACCTAATCAACAGAGCGGGGGCGGGAAAAAAGCCAGTAAACTTAATACCGGCTCCATCTACTGCATTGAGCGGGATGGCAAACGGCCTTTATGGCAGACTAACCTAAAAATAAATGATACTTTAAGCAAACCCGTCTTAAGCTCCGACGGAGTATTATATTGCACTACCGTTAATCATCTGTATGCTATAAATACCGTTAACGGCTCACTTTTATGGGACGATCCTTTGCTTGACCTGGTATCCGCTCCTTGCGTTGACGAACAAAAAAAGCGAATCTACGCCGGAACCAGTAATGAGACCCTGCTGGCAATAAGTAACCAGGGGCGTATGATCTGGTCCAGGAAGCTGGAAGGAGCTATCGAAGCGCAACCCTATCTTAAGGACGGTTACCTCTATGTCAGCACGCAGAAGGGTAACCTGTTTAAGATAAAGGATGTTTACGATAACGCATCTAAAGGAGAATGAGGGTATGCGGCCTACCCCAAAGAATCATACAACAGCCATCTCTCTGTTAATATTTTTTGTCATGGTCTTGGGCAGCCCTCCGGTCATTGCCGCACAGTTTACCGACCTAAACGGACACTGGTCGGCCAGTTGCGCTTATGAATCCAAAACCCTTGACCTGCTGAGCGGTTATCCGGATGGTTCGTTTAAACCCGAACAATACCTAACCCGGTTGGAGGCACTGGTGCTTTTTATGCGGGCCGCCGGCTACAATCCGGACACCAAAAGTAAGTCAAAGAATGAAAAAACCAGCCTGCCAGCCAATACCGTCATTCCCAATGTCCCCTGGGGCCAGGTGTACCTGGAGAAGGCTTATGCGGACAAAATTCTTACCCAGACCGAACTGGCAGGATATTTATATAACGCTCCGGCCAGTCGCGCTGAAATATCCGTATTATTGGGGAGATTATTTATGCTAAGTCTGCCGGCCTCGGGAGCAGCCGTTACGGGTTCGTCCTTCAACGACCTGGGGCAGGTATCGCCAGATGTACTGCCCTACGTTTATGCAGTTACCAATGCGGGTATTATGGCAGGATATGGCGACAGTACCTTTCGTCCCGACAATAGTTTGAAAAGAAGCGAAGCAGCTGCTCTCTTGGCGCAGCTGGTAGAAAAACAATGGATAAAATCTGTATCCAGCCGTGTCCTGGAGGGATGGATCAAAAAACATACCGAAGCCAAATCTAAAGAGACAATTGAGCTAGTTGCTCCCCAAGGGGTAAAAAATATTGCACTGTCTCCCGATTGCATCTGTTTTAAAGAAGGCAGCACATGTCCGATTGAACAAGCTTTATATTGGAAGGTTCGCGTTTATACCAACAGCAAAAACGTAGCCGCCTGCATTATATTGCTGGAAAAAAGAACTGACGAACCCAATGAGCAAACCATTCGGGGAACCATAAAATCGGTAGCCGTAGGCCAGGAAAGCTATATTTTAATCAACGATCTAGACGCCCGTGAACAAAAGATCCCCGTTTATTGGGGCATAAACATCGAAAGCTCTGCTAAAACCAGCGACAAAGGCTTAGCTGCTCTGAAAGCCGGCACTTTCGTGGAACTGCATTTAGCCAATCAAAAGGTTACCCGCTTAGTGGTGCTGAACGTTAAGAGTACCAGCGGCCTGGTGGAAAAGATCGACAATAGATACCTTTATTTAAAATCATCCGGCAGCAGCAAAAGCAAAAACACGGTTCCCACTCAATTCATGAATTATAGCCGGGCCCGAACCGTAGATAAAGACGGTAAATCAACCTCAGTAATTCGGGGAGACAGTGTTAAAATCAGCTATTTAGAGGTACCAGCAGATAGTGTTGCCGGAGAAATACCGCTGGAAATAGTTGTGACCAACCGGCCTGCTCTAAAGAAAGTAAGCGGCAAGGTACAAAGCGTATCCGGCAGCAGTATGATAACCCTGGAAAAAAATAAGATTTTTAGTATCGATCCCAGTGCCAGCGTATATAAAAAGGTTAATAAAGCAGAACCGGTGAGTGCACTTTTTTCTGATATTAAGGCCGCCGATCAGGTCCAATTGGATGTAGACGGCGCTGGAGTGGCTATGAAGGTTACTTTGATAATAAAATGACGAATGGATGCTTGTTTAGGAGTTAATAAAAGCGGCTAATTCAGCGGAGTCGATCTCCTCCAGAGCCACCACTACCAGGGGATCGAACCAGATGCCAGTAGCGCGTTTGATCACTGCTACTGCCGCCTGGGCATGCAGTCGTTCTTCCTCCGGAGCCAGTTTGGTCAAGGCGTCAAAAACATCGGCTACGGCAATGATACGGGCAGCCAACGGAATATCGTACTTTGGCAGACCCTGGGGAAAGCCGCTGCCATCAAAACGTTCATGGTGATATAATACGGCCTCTCGAACTTCATGCCACAGGCCCGAATCAGGAATAAGACCGGCACCCAGACTGGCATGGTCACGATTAATAGCTGCTTGCCCAGACTCCAAAGGTTCAAGTTCACTGGCTTGTTCATCCTGAAGCTCATCATCGACCGGGTTCATGGCCTTGCCAATATCATGGAGCAGAGCTGCATATTCTAATACCTTGATCTCCTCTTCCTGCAAGCGCAGACGATGCCCCAGAGCCAGAGCCAGCTCCTGTACCCTTTTGCTATGGTCAAGAAAAGACTCTCCGGGTTCGGTCGCATTTACTGCGATACCTGCCAGCATTCTATATTGCACATGAGCCTCTTGCGATGCTATATCCCTTTCCAAAAGGTATTTGGTATCGTGTAAAAGCCTAAAAAGCATATCCTCCTGGCCTGATTTTAGCTCCGGATTAATGAGAAATAGCACCAATCGACTGCCATCAGTCAGGGTATCGTTTACCACCATCAGGTCCTGCCAGGACAGTTGCGTCAGCTCAGGCAGCTTTTTAAGGGCTTCAGCTTTTTCCAACCGGAATACCTGTGATCCGTATGCAATCCCTCCGGCCAGGGTGGTCCATTCACCATCTCCGCCGGGGCTGGTTTCCGCAATTATACCCTGCCCTTCCAGCCATAACAGGGAGTCTTCCCCTCCCACCAGCCAGTTGGACCAAATGCACAACTGGCGCAGGGCAGCTCGGGTATCACACTGGGCCTGGATCTTCTCCCATATCCGGTCCCGGGTATCAATGTCCCCGATCAGATTACCTCTCTGCTGGCTCAGAGCAATATAATAGGAAAGAACCATTCCCAAGCCCAAAGCAAATAGGGCCACTACCAGCGTAGGAACATAGTCACTTAGTATCAGAGCAGCGCATAGGGCCGTTATAACCAGACCAACCAGAATTATCTGTCTGGGTTTCATGTTATTAATCCTCACCTTCTTTGGTTTTGCTTAAAAAGAGACACCTGCTGCGGCATCCGGGTGAGTCCGGTGCAGGACGATATCCTCCCCGGCCCGGCAGCCCTGCTGGGCAAGGATTCCCGCTATCGTTTGCTCGGCCAGCTGCGGACGGTTGTTGTGCTGGCTCAGGTGTGCGAGGAAGATCTGCATCCTCTTCAGATGGGCTATCCGGCAAAGCAGAGCTGCCGTATCGAAATTGGATAAATGCCCTTGCTTGCTCATGATACGTTGTTTTAAAAATTGCGGATAAGGCCCGTTTTTCAACATATCCGGGTCGTGATTAGACTCGACTACCGCCAGATCCGCACCGCTAAGTGCTTTCTCCACCCCCGGCGTAACCGTTCCCAGATCGGTGACTATCGCCCATTTGTGCTGCTTATAATAAAAACAAAATCCTACCGGATCGGCAGCGTCGTGCGAAATACCAAAGGCTTTTATATCCACCGTCCCAATAGAGAAATCCTGGTCAATCGCTTGCCAGTTTCGGCCGGCAAGTTTTTCTCGCCCCCCCGGTATGGCATCCCAGGTCCGCTCCCGGGTGTAGATGGGCAACTCATGTTTCCGGGTCAGGACTTCCAGTCCTTTGATATGGTCACTGTGTTCATGCGTTATCAGAACGGCATCCAAATCACTGGCTTTGACCCCGATACCAGCCAGACCTTGCTCGATACGGCGGGCGCTGATCCCAGCATCCACTAAAATCCTGGTTGCTCCCATACTAAGATAAATAGCGTTTCCGGTGCTGCCGCTGGCTAGTATATGTATTTGCACTGTAATACCTCACTTCTATTAAACACTGGTTTTTTCATATATAATTATACAAGAATCAGCCCGCTTGCAGAGTAAAATTAGCAAATTAACGACAAGGAAGGGTACCGATGAAAACATTACGTGCATGGATCGTCTTCGTGCTATTAATCACCTTGCCCCTTATCACTTCGCCAGTAATAACTCTAGCCACTCCCAACCATCAGGACAAGGCTCTAATCCTCAGCAGCCTGAGTCTTTTAAAAGGCGGAGCAAATGGCTTTGAACTGGAGCGCCAACCAACCCGGGCCGAAGGGGCGGTCATGCTGGTCCGCTTGTTGGGCCAGGAAAACCAGGCCCGGCAGCAGAATTACCGGCACCCTTTCCGCGATGTTCCCGCCTGGGCCAGCCCCTATATCGGATACATGTATCAATTCTCTCTGACGCAGGGCAGCAGCCCTTCCACCTTCTCGCCGGGTGAGCCCTTGTCTGCCCAGGCTTATACTACTTTTGTGTTACGCGCCCTGGGCTATAATGATCAAGCCGGTGATTTTGACTACAATGCTTCTCTGGAGAAGGCCAGCCAGCTCGGTATGCTTTCCGCGCAGCAGGCAGCCGCCATAGCCGCCCATACCTTTATTCGTGATGATATGGTCAATATATCTTATCTAACCCTGACTATGAATTTGAAAAATCAGGACAAAACCCTGATCGAAAAGCTGGTTTACGAAGATCGTGCAGTTTCGGAGGCGTCGGCCCAAAGAAATGGTTTGATTGACCCCGGGCAAGCGGTATTCAGTCAAACCAGTTTTGCCAATACCGCCAGTCCAGATGACAATAATCAGTACAATGTATCCAGCAGCCGTGATCTGCAGGCTGCTCTGGAGCTTGCCATGTTAAATCTGCAGCCGCAAATAACCCTTGGTTTTACAAACTATCCAGGTGATCCACTGGAAGATTTTGAGACGGTAATAGACCGGACGCAATCAGCCATTGAAAATAATACCGGCCTGATCAACCTGATCAGTGAATGGCGATATGAAGGAAACGCTCAGCGTTTGAAAGTCAGCTTCGCTTATCGCTACACCTGGACCCAACTGGCACAATTAAACCAGAAGGGAGATAAAATAATTGATTCATTAATTAATAATAACCAGAGTGACTATGAAAAGGAAATAATCCTGCACGACTATATTATCAACAACTGCCGCTATGATTATGAAAACTATCAAAAGGGGACTATACCAGAGACTTCACGGACCGCCTACGGAGTCCTCCTGAAGGGTCGCGGGGTGTGTCAGGGTTATGCAGAAGCCATGAACATACTCTGCCGCAAAGCCGGACTCACCAGCCTGGTGGTCAAAGGCGATTCACGCGGGGAAAGCCATGCCTGGAACCTGGTGAAGGTCGAGGGCCGCTACTATCATGTTGATCCTACCTGGGATGATCCGCAATTCAATGATGGCCGGGATGCCCTGGTTTATGACTATTTTAATTTGAGCGATGACCAGATCAAGCTAGATCACAGGTGGAACCGTAATGATTACCCATCCTGCAGCTCGCTGCAATACAACTACCATGTCTACAACCATTACTATGTCGAGAATTACACTGCTTTTGCCAATTATGTGTCGGCCTGCATAGACCGGGGCGAAAAGAACATCGATGTCCGCATTGCTAACTTCAACCGGGCTGACTACGGAGATCTCGGGTCACTAGTATTCCCGTCGAAAAAAGTATCATATTACCATTACAGCATAAATGAGGAGCAGGGAATCATAAAAATCTTTGACCTGGAATACCGATAAATCTACCTCGAGCGGGGTTATAAATAAGCTAACGAAAAAGCACCATCCGAAAAAGCGGATGGCGCTTTTTTGTTAGGTACAGCTGACGCTTACTATTGAATTCTTGTTGGCAGATGATAAAATCGGTGCTACAATTAATTTATCACCAGGTATACTGTTTTAGTATATTTGGTTTACATGGAAAAACTTCGTTATGGGGGGATATCAGTGAAAAAAGTTGCTCGGCCGATAGTCATCATTCTCGTATTGCTGCTGGCTTCATACTATGGCTACCGTTATTACGCCGGTTCTAAAAGCACCACCCTTCAGGCTAGCGGTACTATTGAGGCGACTACCATTGAGTTGAATACTCGCAACAGCGGTACTATATATCGTCTCCCGGTCGAAGAAGGTCAGTTCATCAAGGCTGGTCAGCTGGTGGCTGAGCTATCGCGGGAAGATCTGCTGGCCCAGCGGGAAAAGGCCGCCATGACCCTTAAGTTTTACGAAGCTCAACTCAAGGATCTGCAATCCGGTGCCCGCAGCCAGGAGATCGCCGAGGCAAAAATCAGTGTAGAATCTGCCCGGGACGCCCTTGATCAGGCGGAAACGAACCTGACCCGTTCCCTGCAGTTAAAAGACAGCGGCGCCCTTTCCTCAGAAAATTTGGAGAAGGTCCAACTGGCCCGTGATAATGCTGCCCGTCAATTGGATATAGCCAACAGCAAGCTCAGTCTGCTTCAGGAGGGCAGTCGCGCCCAGACCATCGCAGCAGCTGCAGCCAATGTAGAAAGCTCCCGGGCAGCACTTAAGGCCGCCGAGAGTGCCGTAAGCGATCTGCAGGTTTATTCCCCCCATGCCGGAACCATAATATCCAAAAACTTCGAGACCGGCGAGTTTGTTCCCGCTACTGCTACTTTAGTCAGCCTGGCTGATCTGTCAGATCTGTGGATAAAGGTCTATATCCCCACTGATGATCTACCCCGAATCAAACTAAATCAGCAGGTAAAGATCACCGTCAGTGGCAGCAACCGAGAATATCAGGGCCGAATCATCAATATTGCCAATAAGGGCGAATACACGCCCAAGATGATACAGACCCAGAAAGAACGTGCCAATGTGGTATTTGCCGTCAAGATCAAGCTTGATTACAAGGGCGGCGAACTAAAGCCGGGCATGCCAGCCGATGTGGTGTTTGGGGAAGGGAACAAGTAGCCGCAGGGGGAACCAAATGGACGCAGATTTACGCAGAATTTTTATGATTTGCGCAGATCTTTTATGTTAGGATTATTAATTTCACATGTTTCCTTATTAATCTTAAATGATATTTTATCCGGGCGGATATGGGATCCGCCCCTACATAACAGAAATTCTGCGTTAATCATATTTGATCTGCGTAAATCTGCGTCTAATATTATTTGCGTCCATTAGTAGGTGAGTTCTATGATCAGGTGTGAAAATCTAACCAAGCATTTTGGAGAATTGACGGCAGTTAAGCAGGCCAGCCTGCAGGTAGATGCCGGGAAGGTTTGCGGCTTGGTCGGGCCTGACGGTGCCGGTAAAACCACCCTGATCCGTATGCTCTGCGGCTTGATAATACCCGATAGCGGTGAAGTTTGGCTGGATGGCATAAAAGGGACTGCTGCCGTCCACGAAAAGCTAGGTTATATGCCGCAGAGTTTCAGCCTGTACCCCGATCTATCCGTCAGGGAAAACATAGATGTCTTTGCTGCTATGTATCATCTGGACCGGGCCACTGTGCAACAAAGAGCCGACGAGATCCTTGAAATGACCCGGCTGGCACCTTTCACCTCGCGTTTAGCCAAACAGTTGTCCGGCGGCATGAAACAAAAACTCTCGCTTTCTATAGCGCTGATAACCCGGCCGGCCATTCTCCTGCTCGATGAGCCGACTTATGGGGTCGACCCGGAATCGCGTAAAGATTTCTGGCAAATACTCTACCATCTGAACAGCCAGGGTATGACTATCCTGATGTCCACCCCTTACATGGATGAAGCCGAATTATGCCACCAGGTGGCCCTGATCAATCAAGGAGAAATAGTAGCTGTCGACAGCCCTGCTGCCTTAAAGAGCCGCCTGGGGGGACGCCTCCTGGATATCCGGGTCGATGTCAAAGACCCGGCACTGTTTCACTCCCTGGCCGCAGTGCAGGACGCCACTTTCTTTGGCGACTACTACCGGCTGCTGGTGGAAGACCCTGTTGCAGGACTCCCGGCTATAGAAGATTACTTAAAAACACATAAGCTCTCCGCTGAAATTATATCCGCCATCCCCTCCATGGAAGATGTCTTCATCTTCCTGGCTGAATCAAAGGGAGATAGCGCAAGGGAACGAATAGACGCAGAAGGACGCTGATTTTAGTAAGAAAATTCAACACAGCGTCATTAATAGCACCCGTTAGGGTGTATGGGTTGCACTCTGGAGTGATAGACACAGATGATACACAGATAAACACAGATTTTCAAAACTAATGGCTTTAATAGCGATTTTATTTTTAACACAGATTATATAATTAAGTCCTTAAATAACTGGATAACACAAGCATAGGCCTCATCCATTCTGGATATTTGGGCTTTGGCTAGTAAAATCAGACAACATAAAGACCGAAATATACTGTTTGAATTAGACAGTTTTGATTCACTTACCTAGAAAATCCGTGTTCATCTGTGTTGCCGAAGGCATCAGTGTGTATCTGTGTTAAATCGTCCCCCTTAACGAGGTGATTTGTTTTGACCGTTGCAATAAGTACCAGAGAACTAACCCGGCGCTTTGGGGATTTTACCGCGGTAGACCGGGTAAGCATGGATATTGAGCAAGGAGAACTTTGCGCTTTTTTAGGCCCGAATGGCGCTGGCAAGACCACCGCTATGCGTATGCTGACTGGGATATTGATACCCACTTCCGGACAGGCTGATGTGCTGGGTTATGACCTGCTCAAACAAAGTGATGATATCAAAGCCCATATCGGTTATATGTCACAAAAATTCAGCCTGTATTCTGAATTGACCGTGCTGGAGAACCTCAGTTTCTATGCGGGCCTCTATGGAATCAATGGCCATAGCCTGAACCAGCGCCTGCAAGAGATGCTGGAGCTGGCCGAATTGGTGCATCGACAGAACGATAAGGTGGCAACCCTGTCCCGGGGGTTCCGCCAGCGCCTGGCTTTGAGCTGCGCACTTATATCCCGGCCAGCTCTTCTCTTTTTGGATGAACCGACCAGTGGGGTAAGCCCCAGCAGCCGCCGGGCCTTTTTTGAGATCATTCGGCAGAAGGCTTCGGAAGGGGTAACGGTCATCGTTTCTACTCACTTTATGGATGAAGCCGGACGCTGTGACCGCATTGCTTTCTTTAATCAGGGACGACTCTTGGCTTTGGATAGCCCCGATTATCTTCGCAACAACGTTTTGGAGGGTCATATGGTGGAACTGGAACTGCCAGAGCCTGTGTCCCAATTGGAAAGACTTAAAGCCCTGCCCTATGTAAAAGAATGTAGCCTGCACGGGTTGATGCTGCACGTACTGGTCCGTGAGGTCAATGACCAGACCGCACTGGAGCAGTATACCGGGGTGCAGGCTCAGCCTATTATTCCCAGCCTGGAGGATGTATTTATCGCTCTGGCCAAAACTCGAGAAAGCAGGTGACCGTATGTATCGCATCCTAGCCATCATGAAAAAGGAATATCTCCAAATGCGGCGTGACCGTACCACCCTGGCCCTGATCTTCATGATCCCGCTGGTCCAGCTGCTGCTCTTTGGCTACGCCATCCAGACTGAGGTCCGGCATATACCTACGGTGGTCTTTGATCAGTCGCTTTCCTATGAAAGTCGTGACATGCTGGGCGCTTTTACCGCATCCGGCTACTTTGATATAGTCTCAGCCGCCGGCAGCTACAATCAGGTCACCGAGAGCATTGACCGCGGGACCGCCCGGGTGGGTATCATAATACCTCCTGATTTCACCAGACAAGTCAAGCGTGGTGACTCTGCCCAGGTGCAGGTTCTGGTCGATGCCAGCGACAACATGGTGGCCAATCAGGCAGTAGCCACCGCTAATGCTATTGGGCTGATCAAATCCCAACAGGTATTGTTCCAGAAGATAAGCTTAGATCAAGTGCCTTATGACGTCCGGGTCCGACCCTGGTACAATCCGGATGGGATAACCGCTTACTTTATGGTGCCTGCATTATTAGGAATTATCGTCACTATGACCATGGTTATCATCACTTCCGTGGCCATAGTACGCGAACGGGAACAGGGCACCCTGGAGCAGCTTATGGTGACACCGCTAAAACCCTATGAACTCATGATTGGCAAGATCGTTCCCTATATCGTGCTGGGTTATCTGCAGATCACGGTCGCTCTGCTGGTAGGAGCCCTATTTTTCCACGTTCCTATCCGGGGCAGTATTGTCGAGCTGTATTTGTTGACCCTGTTTTTCATCACTGCCTCACTGGGGCTGGGCTTGATGATATCAAACATCGCGGAAAACCAGATGCAGGCCTTCCAGATGTCGTTTTTCGTTATGCTGCCCAGTATCATGCTCTCGGGCTTTCTATTTCCCCGGGCAGCCATGCCCAAGATCATCTATTACATCACCTTTGTCATTCCCCTGACCTATTATTTGGACATCATTAGAGGCATCATGCTTAAGGGCATTGGCTTTCCCTATCTGGTCGGGCAAGTCACAGCCTTACTGGTTTTTACTCTGGTTGTATTAAGTGTTTCCGTACTAAGATTCCGTAAGCAGATCGCTTAAGGGGGTGCGCATAATGAAATCCAATATCCCGCAACGTATCGATCTGGCCTGTCGGCAACTGGCATCCCGGCGAGGTTTTTACCGCCTGACCGTTGACGAATTGGCTCGGGAAGCCGGCATCAGCAAGCGAACCCTTTACCGTTACTATCGGAGCAAAGAGGCGATCATCGAGGCCACCCTGGATGCTTTCACCACGGAAGTCCTGGCTGATATAGATGATCTGCTGCTGCGGGAGAACGACCCGGTCCTGTTGTTAAAGAGCGCGCTGGAACTGCTGGCTGACAAGGGCAGCTTCATAATTAATCCTGCCAGTATGTATGATCTGGAGAAATACTATCCCCAATTGTGGCAAAAGATAGACCAACTCAGAATTGAGCGCATCAAACAGGTCATTGGCCTGCTGTCAGCCCAGGATCCTTATCTGGGACTATCCAGCCATATCAACCTGCCGATCCTAACTACTATTATGACCGCTTCGATTCAGGCAATCCTCAATCCCGCCTTCATTTTGGAAAACCAACTTACCTTTGAAGAAGCTGCCGGACAGCTTAGTCAATTGCTCATCAAAATGCTGAGTCCATTCGAATCACAGCCGTCTCGCTGAAAAATATGGCTGGTAAATTTAACCCTAATTCGCTATATTTATTATATATATCTATTTCATGTAAAACTTTGTCAGCACGACACTGCTATATAGCTAAAATTATTATAAGCTCCAGAATCCTTACTAGGGGTATTGCTCGAAGGGGGATGTTGGATTGCATGACTCAAGCCAGCCTGGCGCCTTGACCCCGCAGGCTTCGGATTCGGGAAACATCGCCGATGAAGAACTGCGCTTTCTCAGGGATCAATACCGAACCCTTATGAACAGTGCAGCCCTCGGTGTAGTCTATCTGGATGCAAACTATAACGTAATTGACGCCAACCTCGCTGCCCAAAACATTCTCGGCCTTAGTGTGGATGAAATGAAATTATTTACTGGCAATAATCCACCGATATTGTCCGAGAGCGGGGAACCCTTTCCAGTGGATCAATTACCACATCGTCTGGCGCTGAGCCGCAAAGAAGAAGTCCGCAATGTAGCAGCTGGATTCTATAACAAATGTGATCAGCGATATCGCTGGTTGCTTTGTAATGCCGTTCCTATCTATAGTCATATTGATGGTGAACCCTACCGTATCTTATGTACTTTCACCGATATAACCCGGCGCAAAGAAGCCGAACTAGCCCTGCAGGAGAGCCAAGAGCTGTTTTCGTTGTTCATAGAAAACGTGCCGACGGTTGTTTTCATCAATAATGAATTTAGTGAAACGCTGTATAACAATCGCTATTATCGAGAACTAACCGGTATTAACGACACCGGTTTTTCTACACGGGATGTTTTTCCAGCAGAAACCGCAGCCAGTCTGATTGAGCATGACCAACAGGCCCTTAAAACCGGCTACTGGGAAGGTACCGAGCTTATTAATGACACTGCCGGAGTAACTCACTTCTATAATACAATTAAGTTCAAGATATCCCGCGAGGGTAATACTCCGTTGCTGGGCGCCATAGCTCAAGATATCAGTAACCAGCTTAAAGCCGAGGCCTCACTGTGGGATAGTGAACAGCGCTATCATCTGCTATTTCAGAATATGCCTACCGCCGTCATTTACCATAAGGCGATACGGGGCGAGGGCGGGGCTATTAGCGATATGCTATGCCTGGATGTCAACGAGGCCTTCGAGCACCTGATCAACATCCAACGCAGCCAAATTATTAACCGGCCCTTGAGCAGCTTGATCCCCGCTTTCCAGGAAAACGTGAAAACCTGGCTCGAGCTTTATGAAGGAATTGAAAAGAATTCGCATACTATTCATTTCGAGCAGTATATCAAGGACTACGATAGCTGGTTCAATATTTCAGCCTACAGCCTGCCTGACTCATGTTTTGTGACCATATTCCAGGATATCACGGAAATGAAGAATTCGGTCGCTACCATCCAGCAGCTCAACAATGACTTGGAACAGCGTGTTATGGAACGTACTGCCCAGTTGAGGAGCATCAACAAAGAGATCGAAGCCTATGCCTATACCGTCAGTCATGATTTGCGGGCCCCGCTGCGTGCTATCGCTGAATTTGCCAGGATCCTCAATGAGGAATACGGATCACAATTAGATGAAGAAGGCATTCGTCTGCTGAAAATAATAATACGTAATGTAACGAAAATGGAGCAACTCATCCAGGACCTGCTGAACTTCTCCCTGGCTATGCGCAGTCCAGGTGAGAAGACCCGGGTTGATATGAATCATCTGGTAGATCAGGCAGTCGCTGAATTATTGGTGTCCGAAAGCGGCCGCAAGATCGAAATACAGATCGAGACCTTGCCCACAGTTTGCGGAAACCCCTCCATGCTCAAGCAGGTCTGGAGCAACTTGATTTCAAACGCACTTAAGTTTACCGCCCAAAACTCCCAGGCCTGCATTCAGGTTGGCTGCATGGAAGATGCCGGCCCCGAAATCATGTTTTATGTGAAGGATAATGGAGTAGGTTTCGATATGAAATTTGCCCACCGTCTTTTCGGTGTTTTCAAGCGGCTGCATCGGGAGGCCGATTTTCCTGGCAGCGGCGTTGGCCTGGCTATCGTGAAACGGATTATTGATCGTCACGGCGGCAAGGTATGGGTAGAAAGCCAGCCCGGGGTAGGCACTACTTTTTATTTCAGCCTGCCCAGTAAGGAGAAATAACTGTCCAGGGGGCAATTCTATAGCAGTGGTCTTCTTATACTAGTCCTTGAGGATAATGATGATGACGCCGAATTAATTCTTCGCGAACTCAAAAAGACTGAGCTTCCTTTTACGCTATTCCGGGCAAAAGGAGAGCGCGAGTTCTGCGAACAATTAAACAAACGGCCGGATCTGGTAATATCGGATTACTGGCTACCGGATTTTGATGGCTTAACGGCTTTGCAGAGGACCTGCGCCTGCTTCCCCGGAATTCCCTTTATCTTTGTTTCAGGGGTCATGGGGGAAGAGACCGCAATAGAAACATTAAAACGCGGCGCAACTGACTATGTGCTGAAAAACCGGCTGGACCGACTGGGGCCGGCCGTACTCAGGGCCCTGGCTGAAGTCAAGGCCCGCGAACACGAACGTCTTTCCACTCTAGTCTTCGATAGCATCACCGAAGGCCTGATTGTAGTCAATCTGGATGGCAAAATAGTATTGGCCAATCAAGCCTCCAAGCAGATCACCGGATTGCCTCCGGAAAATTTGCTCAATCAGAGATTTGAGGTACTCTTTTCCGAGTTCGCTATACAATCAATGGTTGATGAGATACGGGCCACCGTCAATAAAAATGGCTACTGGCAGGGAATAGTCAACAAAACCGCGGCCGATGCTACCACCGCCTCGTTCAACGCCACGATTAGCCCGATAATTGATGAGACGGGCCGTCTTCGGCAATACATCGTTCTAACCAGGGATATAAGTGAGCAGATACGCCTGGAACAGGAACGTCAAAAAATCCAGGAGACTAATGCCCGGCTCAACCGTCTGGCCGCATTGCCCGCCATGTCGGCCGGCGTAGTCCACGAGATCGCCCAACCCCTGAACGCTATCAAGGTTATTGCCGAAGGTGCGATATTATGGATGGAAACCTATGGTCGACTGGATGAAGAAGAGATTCTGGAAAATTATCGAGGGATAGCCGGGCAAGCCGGGAAGATCGCCGATATAATACAGCATATGCGCTCCTTTGCTTCTAGCGGCAAGGGGGTAGCTAGCGAACCCTGTTGCCTTAATTCAGTTCTGGAAAACACGCTTAACTTGATGGGCCGTCAACTATCCAGCCACGGCATCTCTATCCGCTTGGATACCCAGCCCAATCTTCCGCCCATAAAGGGAAACGCCAACCGCCTGGAAGAAGTATTGATCAACCTGCTGGACAATGCCAGGCAGGCATTTGACCAGATCAGTGGACGAGAAAAGTATATCCTGTGCAAGACCGTAGTGCGCGATGATCAGGTGATCATCGAGATCGCCGATAACGCGACCGGCATCGACCAGGAGATCCAAGAGCAAATCCTGAATCCTTTCTTCACCACCAAACAGGAAGGTAATATGGGGCTGGGCCTTTCAATCGTTCAATCGATCATCAGCCGATGGATGGAAGTATGGAAATATCGAACAATGAACAGGGTGGAGCCACATTCCGCCTCATACTGCCAGTGATGGGCGCTGAGTATTAGAGCCCGGTTAATGAAGATGGTCACGGCCGATTGATTTGGCGAGATATTTGCATATTGAAGGTTTAGGGGCTGTTGCCTCAACTTTTTATTTGGCAGGTGTTATGATGAATATCCTTTTAGTAGATGATGAACAGGATAGCCGACACTATTTAGCAAAGTTCCTGGAGAAATGGGGGCATACGGTAGTAGAGACCGGTGACGGCAAGGAAGCCCTGGCCGCATTCACCGGCCAGGAATTTCACCTGGTCCTGTCAGATATACGGATGCCTAATATGGATGGGCTGCAATTGCTCCGCAGTTTGCGCAGCTCTTCTTTGGCCGGTCATAACGCGGACATCGTGTTATTTACAGCATTTTCCGATGTTGAGAGCGCAGTTGAGGCTCTGCGTGCCGGAGCCTACGATTATATCCTCAAACCGGTCAATGTCAAGGAATTATTGGTTTTGATCGACAGTGTGGCAGAACACCAGTCTCTAAAGATCGAGAACCAGCGCTTGACTCATAAATTCAACGAGGTACTTGCAGCCGAGACCCTGGACATCCGGGAAGAACTCGCCCGCATCAAACAAGCCTATTATAAAATCGTTGGTATTGGCGACATCGTCGTCTCCTCCCCAGCCATGCGATCTATCTATGAACAGGCACGGATACTTTACGAAGACCGGAACATTCCAGTTCTTATCGAAGGAGGGACCGGAACCGGCAAAGAGATGATCGCGCGCTACATACATTATGGTGACCATGATCAGAATATCGGCCTGCCCTTTGTCGATATCAACTGTGCCGCTCTGTCCTCGACTTTGTTTGAAAGTGAACTGTTCGGTTACGAAGGCGGAGCTTTCTCTGGCGGTCTCTCCAGCGGCCAGAAGGGTAAATTCGAAATGGCGGAAGGCGGCACCCTGTTTCTGGACGAAATCTCTGAAATACCGCCCAGCCTCCAGGCAAAACTCCTGCGGGTGATTCAGGAGAAGGAATTCTATAGGGTTGGCGGCATAAAAAAGAAAAAAACCAATGTCCGCATAATCTGCGCTACTAATGTAGATATAAAGGAGAAGGTCAAGCAAGGAGAATTTCGTCGGGACCTGTATTTCAGGCTCAATACTGCTCATCTTTATTTGCCGCCTTTGAACCAACGGCCGGAAGATATCATCCCACTGGCCGCCATGTTTTTGAGAAAATTCAGCCAGGAAAAGGGTAAATCATTCACCTCTATCAGCAAAGAAGCCGGCTCACTGCTGGTAAAGCATATTTGGGCGGGCAACATACGCGAACTGAAGAATACTATAGAGTGGGTGGTGCTGATGAATGACGATCAGGAACTGCGCCCGGCGCACCTTAATATGATGTGGAATAATAATACATCTCTTTCCCACGATGAGCCAGCCGCCCAAATGGATTGGCACAACTTCCAACTCCCCCCCGACCGCCTCCCTCTTGAGGAGTTTAACGCTTTCATCCTGCGGCAAGCCCTCGCGATGCATAATGGCAATAAGACCCAAACTGCCAGGTACCTGGGTCTGTCTCTCCGTTCCCTTTCCTACCGTCTGAGCAAAGACACTAACCCCAAAATTGTATAACATAATTGTATGCTTGATCAAAACTGGAACATCTTCCTGTGAACTATACGTTTCCTTCCATAATACCTATTTTCCTTTCCCTTACTTTTCCCTCCGGGTAACACTTTTCCTCTCCTGCCATATATTAGATTGCGGGGTAATTTTAGAATTTCCTTCTTTGAGATTAGTATAAGGTTTTGCAGCGACAGGCAACCCGCTCTGGCATTTGCTGGCATGAAGATTGCATTATATGTGCACAAGCATATTCAAGCGACCTGGCACAGATTCAACCGGTCACCTAAAGGGGGGTTACCTAATGAAGACAATCCTCGTTGTTGATGATGCAATATTCATGCGAAAGACTATCCGTCTGATCCTGGAGAAGAACGGATACGAGGTAGTAGGAGAAGCCAGTAATGGGCGAGAAGCTATTTCCATGTATGAAAAACTGCAGCCGGACATTGTGACTATGGATCTTACTATGCCTGATATGGATGGCATAAGCGCGACCAGGGCAATTCATTCCTCCAACCCCGATTCCAACGTAGTGATAGTCTCGGCTATGGGTCAGGATAGCTGCGTGCGGGAGGCAATAATGGCCGGGGCCAGAGCTTTTATCGTCAAGCCTTTTCAGGAATCATTTATAGTTGAAACCCTGCGTAAGATCAGCTAAGATTTGCCCCCTTCCCAGCATATGCGGGGACGCAGGTCCAATGCCCACGGATCTCGCTCCCCGTCTTTTTTACAATAAATTTGCAGAGAGCAAATAGATATAATGGATCACTTCAAGGAGGTGAGCATAAAGTTGAGCGATTCAAAGCGGGAACCAATGTTGGATATGTTCATCTTTGAAACCCTGAATCAACTGGAACACTTAGAGCAATCACTTATCAGCAGTGAAAAAAGCAGCAACCTGGATGCCTCTATTAACGAAATATTCCGTATCATGCATACCATAAAGGGCTCTGCTGCGATGATGCTCTTTGACAATATCGCTTCTCTGGCTCATGCAGCAGAGGATCTATTTCATTATTTAAGGGAGCATCCCGGCATCGGCATCGACCATCCCGCGCTTACTGATCTGGTTTTGGAGTGCGTAGACTTTATAAAAAACGAAGTAGCTTTTATTGACAGTGAAGAAGAATCCGGCTCGAATCCCCAGAGCTTGATCGAGAAGACCAGTGATTATTTAGCGGCCTTAAAGGGCAGACAAAGTGAAGAACAAGCCCCACCAGCCACCTCTCCCGAATCAGAAAAAGCGCTCTTTTACATCAGCAGCAGTGAGCGGGGTCCGCAGCCCGAAGGAGGTCCCCGCTACGAGGCAGTGATCCATTTCAGCGAGAGTTGCCAGATGGAAAACGTCAGGGCATTTTTAATCGTTCATAATCTTAAGGAAATAGCCGGTAATATAAAATTCTATCCCGATGATATAGCTGACAGTGACGCTTCTATTGAATTGATAAGAAGTGAAGGTTTCTATATCAGCTTTAATAGCCCGCATAGCCAGGAATACCTGGATAGCTTTTTTCAAAGATCCGCTTGCGTAGACCACTTCCAACTCAGCCCCGCCCCCCCGGAATCTGAAATCGATCGGGGGTCACCACGCGGCTGTCGGCCTGAACGACCAGGACCGGCAGCCGCCACCATCCCGCCTGCACCAGAGCGATTTGACTCACCTTCACCATCAATTCATCAATCCATGATTAATGTAAGTGTCTCCAAACTGGACCGGTTGATGGATCTGGTTGCCGAACTGGTCATAGTTCAGGCTATGGTAACCCAAAATCCTGAACTGGAAGGCCTGAACCTGGATAATTTTTATAAAGAAGCCCGCCAGTTGAAAAAAATCACCAATGACCTGCAGGATACCGCTATGGCCCTGCGTATGGTTTCACTCGCCAACACCTTCCAGAAGATGAACCGCCTGGTTCGTGATATGAGCCATAAGATACAAAAAAAGGTCAAACTTGAACTGGTCGGCGCCGATACCGAAGTAGACAAAAATGTTATCGAACAGATATCAGATCCTCTGATGCACCTGGTACGCAACTCACTTGATCATGGCCTGGAAACCCCCGAAGAAAGGTTAACGGCAGGAAAGAGCCCCGAAGGCCATTTGTCTATTGAAGCTAAAAACTTCGGCGGTGACGTATGGATCGAGGTCAAGGATGACGGACGGGGACTGGATAAATACAAGATCCTGGCCCGGGCCCAGGAACACGGTCTGACCGATAAGAGCGAAGCTGAGCTCAGTGAAAAGGAGATCTTTTCCTTTATATTCCTGCCCGGCTTCTCTACCCGCGATGGAGTCACTCAATTCTCGGGACGTGGGGTGGGCATGGATGTAGTAATACGTAATATCCAGGCCATCGGAGGAAGCGTTCTGATCGACAGCATACCCGGACAGGGCACGACCATCTCGCTAAAGATCCCGCTAACCCTGGCCATTATCGACGGTATGACCATTCAAGTCGGTAGAAACCGCTACACCATTCCGATAAACTCCATCCGTGAAGCCTTTCAAATAACCGAGGATGAACTGGTCTGTGACCCCGACGGCCATGAAATGATATTTATCCGGGGGAAGTGCCATCCGCTGCTCCGCCTCTATCAACTTTACCATGTTCACCCCGCTGCCCGGAATATCAACGATGGCATCGTGCTGCAGCTTGAGCATAATGGCGAGACTATTTGCTTACTGGCTGATTCCCTGCTGGGCGAACAACAGGTCGTCATCAAACCTCTCCCCAACTATATCAAGCTTCAGAACAGCAATATAAAAGGAATCTCGGGCTGCACCTTGCTGGGTGATGGCAGTATTAGCTTGATCCTGGACGTTTCCAGCCTGTTGAAATTATAGACATTACTCATTATTAGTGGATTCAGGAAAGAGGTGAAACCATTGAGGAGTGCGCAAGAAGATATCTTTGCAGCAGAAGAGGATACTCAAAAAGGCAAGTTCTTGACCTTCATGATGGGAAAAGCAGAATACGGCATAGAGATCCGCTATGTCACTGAAATCATCGGGGGTATCCAGTCGATCACGGAGGTGCCCGAGGTGCCCATTTATATTAAGGGCATCATTAATCTGCGGGGAAAGATAATCCCCGTGATGGATATCAACCTCCGTTTCAATAAGGAAGCTCGTCAATACAACGACCGCACCTGTATTATCGTGGTTGATATCAACGACTTGTCGGTAGGCCTGATCGTTGACAATGTCACGGAGGTGCTCAACATCAACGACGAAGAGATAGTCGACCCCCCAGATGGGCGGGCCGGATTCCACCAAAAGTACATCCATAAAATCGGCAAAGTAGGTGACGCAGTAAAACTCCTGCTGGACTGTGAGAAACTCCTGGGCAGTGAAGAATACACCCGGCTTTCGGAGATTGCCTAGTTAGCTGCACGGGTGATCAAAGAGGAGGTAGCATAATGAAGTGGTTTGCTAACATGAGGATTGGAATAAAGCTTGTTTTGGGCTTTACCCTGGTGGCCCTGGTAACAGGATTAGTTGGTTATGTAGGTATAAAGAACATCGATACCATAACCCAGGCTGACACCCAGTTATATGAAAAGACTACGGTCCCCCTGGATTATATCAGTACTATCGCAGTTAATTTCGAAAATGTCATGACTGCCACCCGTGATCTAGCCTTAGCCCCCAACCTGGAAAAAGCCGCGGTAATTGACCAGCAAATCCAGGAAAACCGGGCAATCATGGATCAAAATGTAGAACGCTATAACAAGACTATTACCACTGACGAACAAAAGGAGGCTATGGCCGCCTTTCAGGAAACCCGCACGGTCTATGTAAACTATTTGAACCAGGTGATAGATCTGGCCAAGCAAGGTAATAATGATGCGGCAGCCGCTGTCCTGACCGATGAAAAACAATTAGCAGCGGCGGAAAGTGAACGCCAGGCAATTCATAAGCTGGTATTGATCAATGAAGAGTTGGCAAAAGAACAGGCGGCTCAGAATGCAGCCACTGCTGCTAAGGCCACCCGTGAGATGATAATCTTCATTGCTCTCGGCATCCTCATGGCATTAGGTCTGGGAGTGTTCATTTCCCGGGTCATTACCCGACCTATCAACCAACTGGTCACTGCTGCTGACCAATTGGCGGTTGGTAATATCGATGTCAATGTAGAATCCAATGCCCGCGATGAGATCGGTGTGCTCATGAATTCATTCAGTCAGATGGTGAATAATATCAAGGCTCAGGCCGCTCTGGCCCAGAACATTGCGGCCGGTAATATAAACGTAAGCGCCGAGGTCAGGTCCGACCAGGATATAATGGGGCAAAGCCTCAAGGCCATGCTGGATACCATCAGTGCAACCAGCGAAGAGCTCCTGGCCCTGGGGGCAGCCACCGAGCAGGGCAATCTGGAGGTGCGCGGCAATGCAGCCAGTTTCCCCGGAGCCTGGGGCCAGCTTATCGCCGCCGTCAACCGACTGATCGAGGCCATGGTGGCTCCTATCAATGTAACCGCAGAATACATTGCCGGTATTGCCCGGGGCAATATCCCGCCAAAAATCTCAGATGAATATCATGGCGACTTCAATACCATAATAAACAACCTCAACACCTGTATCGATGCAGTCAATCTGCTCATTACCGATGCTAATATGCTGGCTCAGGCCGCTGTGGAAGGCAAACTCGACACCCGGGCTGACCTATCCCGCCATCAGGGTGATTTCCGTGTTATCGTCGCAGGCGTCAACCAGACCCTGGATGCGGTTATTGAGCCGATAAATGAAGCCTCTGCGGTACTCTACCAAATGTCCCAGGGCAACTTGCAGCAAAGAGTGGTAGGTGAATACCGTGGAAGCCATGCCGCCATCAAAAATGCGCTGAACGATACCCTGGAAACCCTGTCCAGTTATATACAGGAGATCGCCTCCGTGCTCCAGGAGATGTCACATGGCAACCTGGACATATCAATAGTTAAGGATTATAGAGGCGACTTCGTGGCTATGAAAGATGCCATCAATAATATACTGAACTCCTTCAATGGCACCATGGACGAGATTAACAGCGCTGGTGAGCAGGTAGCCTCGGGATCAGGCCAGGTGTCCGATGGCAGTCAAGCCCTATCCCAGGCTGCTACTGAACAAGCCAGTTCTATTCAGCAGGTTAGCGCTTCTATCACTGAAATCGCAGCACAGACACGTCAGAACGCACTGAAGGCCAACCAGGCCAATGATCTGGCCATCTCTGCTGCCGCTCAGGCCAGCGAAGGCAATGAGCAAATGCAGGAGATGCTGCGGGCTATGGAAGAGATCAATGAATCGTCTAACAACATCTCCAAAATCATTAAAGTGATTGACGAGATCGCCTTCCAGACCAACATTCTAGCCCTGAATGCAGCAGTAGAAGCTGCCCGGGCCGGACAGCAGGGCAAAGGGTTTGCGGTAGTCGCCGAAGAGGTGAGGAATCTGGCCGCCCGCAGTGCCAACGCCGCGAAGGAAACCACCATAATGATCGAAGGCTCCATTAAGAAAGTAGATACTGGCACCCAGATCGCCCGTACTACCGCTTCGGCTTTGGGTGACATCGTCAGCGGAGTAAAACAGGTCACCGACTTGGTAGCAGATATAGCGCTTGCATCAAATGATCAGGCAACGGCCATTGCCCAGATCAATCAAGGAATCACCCAGGTCGCTGATGTTATCCAGATGAACACCGCCATCTCGGAAGAAAGTGCTGCGGCTTCACAACAACTGGCCAGTCAGGCTGATCTCCTGAAAAACCGGATAGCCCGATTCAAGCTCAAGAAAACAGCAGGTTTCACCAGCTTACCCAATGTCCATCCGGAAATTGCTCGAATGATGCAGAGGCGGGAGGCGACTTCTGATCAGGAGCTAAAGCACGGGGTCCAGGCCAATAATATGCCAAAGATCCAAATAGCCCTGGATGATCATGAATTCGGTAAGTATTAGCTCACACCAGCATGCTTACCATAAGTGACCGAGAGTTTGATATGCTGACCGCTTTTATTAAAGAAAATTTCGGGATTAACCTGCCCGATACCAAAAAATACTTGGTAATCGCCCGCTTGCAATCGGTACTGCAGGAAAAAGGCATGCATGATTTCACCAGCTTCCTGCAGTACCTGGCCAGCGATTCCAGTGGGGAAGCCTTGCAGACCCTGGTCAGCCGCCTGACCACTAATCACACCTATTTTATGCGGGAAGCTATCCATTTTACTTATGTAAAAACCACGGTTCTGCCTGAAATAATTAAAAACCTCCCCGACCTGGACCTTCGCATCTGGAGTGCCGGTTGTTCGAGCGGGCAGGAGGCCTATACCCTGGCGATGCTCATCGCTGACTACTTCGGGGCTCATAAAAGTGCCTGGGATACCCGGATCCTGGCTACCGACATCTCGCCAAGGGTACTGGAACAGGCTAAACGCGGCATATATGACCTGGGGGATCTGGATAATATCCCAGAAGCCTGGCAGCGCCGATACTTTAAGGCAGTGGACAGTGAGCGCCGGGCCGTGGTCCCGCAGATTAAGAACGAAGTTATTTTCAGATATTATAATCTGATGAACCAACCTTTCCCCTTTAAGAAAAAATTTCATATAATATTTTGTCGAAATGTAATGATCTACTTTGACAGCAGTACCAAAAAGAAATTAATCAATGCTTTTTATGATATTACCGCCGACGGAGGGTACTTTTTTGTGGGACTGTCTGAAGCATTGAATCGGCAAGATATCCCTTATCGTTATATAAGGCCATCTGTATATCAAAAGGGGTAGATGCGGTTGCTGAAAAATAAGAAAATCAAGGTTCTAATCGTAGACGATTCCCTGGTTTTCCGGGAATCCTTGGCTCGGGAGATAGGAAATGACCCTGGTATAGAGGTAGTCGGCTGTGCCTCTGACCCATACTCAGCACGCGATATGATCATCCAGACCCGCCCCGATGTTATTACTCTGGATGTAGAAATGCCGCGCATGGACGGTATCGAATTCCTGAAGAAGCTAATGCCGCAATACCCGCTGCCGGCCATAATGGTCAGCGGTTTGAGCACTAAAGTTTTTGAAGCCCTGCATGCCGGGGCAGTTGATTTTGTGGTGAAACCTGATGCTAATAATCGTATTAGCCTGGAAAGCCTTATTAAAGAGCTTATAGTAAAGATCAAGATAGCATCTACGGCCAAGGTCGGGCACTGGAAAAGCGAAGTCAACCAGCGGGTGCTCGACCGGATCGGATCAGCGTCGGAAGAGACAATGATCGCGATCGGCGCTTCCACCGGCGGCACTGAGGCTATCTCCTACATATTGAAGATGCTCCCTCGCAGTATCCCTGGCACCTTGATCGTGCAACACATGCCTCCCGTCTTTACGCGCATGTATGCCGAACGCCTGAATAATACCTGCCTGATGGAGGTCATCGAAGCCCGGGATGGTGACCGGGTCAAGCCCGGCCGGGTATTGATAGCTCCTGGAGACGCCCATATGCGCTTAAAGAAAAAAAGCGGGGTTTTTACCATCGAATGCCGGTCGGGCGATCGAGTCAATGGCCATTGTCCATCGGTCGATGTACTGTTTAACTCATGTATTGATCATGCCAACAATATGATCGGCATCATCTTAACCGGTATGGGTACAGACGGAGCCCGGGGACTTCTGGCCATGCGCCGGAAAGGGGCCCGAACTATCGGGCAAAATGAGGAAAGCTGCGTAGTCTATGGCATGCCTAAAAGCGCTTATGAAATAGGCGCAGTTGAGCAACAATTGGCTTTGAGCCGTATACCTCAGGCTATATACGCCAACCTCAAAGGTGATTCTGCCACTGACGAAGGTCTAATATGATGTCCACTCCGCCACAGATACTTATTATCGAAGATAGTGTGCTTAATATAAGTCGGGGTGGATTCGCTGGTATTATTTAAACATCCTGATAAATGATCGTACCCACATGCTCACCGTCAAGCGCTCGAGTCAGCAGGCCCGGCTTGAGTCCATTTACGATCTGTATCTGCTTAACACTTCGGGCATTGATGATCATCTCCAGCAAGGCCCTTTCCACTACCAGATCCTCCAGATCCCGTTCGATCAACTCTGCTGCTCCGATGCGGCTGATGAACTCAGCATTGGGATCAACCTTGGGGTTGTCCGTATACAAACCATCGACATCCTTGACGAAGATACATTGTTTGGCGCCGATCACTTCAGCCAGCAGAAAGGTACCTACATCGGTGCGGTTGGGGGGCAGCCTTCCCTCGCGGGGCAGGTGCTCGAAATAGCCGTAGGGCGGCATGCCATGCACGACCGGGATGCAGCCCTGGCGAAAATAAGCTGCCAGTTTGGAAATATCGTCATGTCCCAACTTGATCCCGCCATATGGCGAAAGCAGCGTGGATATCATTAAGGCATTCTGCTCAGATACACTCTGACCCAGTTTGGCGATCACTCCGGTCGGCATCCCCAGTTCCATGGCCACCGCGTAGACATGCCGGGAACGGGTGCCGCCCCCGGTAGCCAGGATCATCTTATGCCGGGCAGCATTTTCTACTACTTCCTTAATGATAGGCAACACTGCTGAAGCGCCAATATCGGTGATACTCTGGCCCCCGATCTTCAATACGTTGACATCCGGCAAGGCGCGAAAAGGCTCCCCATATTCCAGGGAAGCCAGGAAGCCCTTGCCGACCAGGGATTCTCCCATCAGTTTGCTCTTTACATGGAGTCGCTTGCTATCCCTCTCCCGAATCAGCGGCATGTCCTATCTCCTTCCACATTTCTTTAGGGTGCTACCTCGATCTCTTCATCGCCCTTGCCAGCCTTGAGATAAACGATCTCGGCGCCTATCTGTCTAGCAATCTCCTCCAACTCCATCTTGCGTATATGCTTGGCATAGAGCTTAAGGTCGCTTCCCGCCACTCCGACAATAGCAAAACGGGGCATCTTTTCTCCCTCTTCGATCTGGTGTCTCTCTCTGACAAATATCTTGGTCTTACTCATCATCCCAATCCTCCTATCTATGATCTATTATAATTATACCCGGTTTTTGCCCAATTACGCACTGGAAAGCTCCCTTGATTGGACAGCAGCCGACTGCCGACAAAATCAGTCTTTTTACCGGGGACTGGATAATATATGATAGATTATAGGAAATCGTGCTGGGAGGTGCTGGCTTGAAACAAGGTCGCTGGGTGATGCTGGCCCTGGAGTTTTACGGAAGGTTTGGTGCTCATGAAATCCCCGCTCTGGGTGCCCAAATGAGTTACTATCTGATCCTGGCCTTTTTCCCCTTCATCATTTTTTTGCTCACCCTGCTCAGTTTTACACCGCTTACTGGAGACCTGGCCCTGTACGATCTGTCCCAGCTGATCCCGGCCAATGCTTATGATCTGGTACAGGACGTAGTGGCCCAGACCATGGCAACGCGCCGCCACACCCTGTTATCCTTCGGTCTGCTTTTCACTCTATGGTCAGCGATAACCGGAGTCAATGCCTTAATCAGAGGAGTGAACAAGGCTTACTCAGAGCAAGAATCCCGGCCCTTCTGGAAGCACACCTTAATATCTATCGTTTTCACCATCGGCCTGGTGCTGGTCATTATCCTGGCTCTGACTCTGCTGGTGGCCGGCCAACAGCTGGGAGAAATGTTTTTCTCTTATCTGGGGATCAGCGAATTGTACCATGTGAGTTGGAACCTATTTCGCTATCTGCTTCCACTGTCGGTCATGTTCCTGGTTTTCATCCTCTTTTATCGTTATGCTCCGAACCGGAAGACCTCCTGGCAGCGAGTCATCCCCGGATCGCTGTTCTCCACCCTGGGTTGGGTGGGCACCTCCTGGGGCTTCGCCTACTATGTCAACCATTTCGCCAATTATTCACGCACCTATGGCAGTTTGGGAGCCTTTATCGTGCTTCTGCTCTGGCTATATCTTTCCAGCATGATAATCCTGCTGGGTGCTGAGATCAACGCTGTGCTTGAACCGCACGAATGGGGCCGTCAGGCAGCCTGAGCGTAGAAGGGCTACCTTAGCCGAACCCGTTTAGTTTAATATTAGAAAAGCTCTTCCCGCCGTTCGACACCCCGGGTAACTCCCTTTATGGTAAGGAAGCCTCCCGTGCGTCCATACTTAACGGCCTGAACCTCAGCCATCACTGCCAGGGCTATTTCTGCGGTCTTTTGTCCGCCCAGATCCAATCCGATCGGTACGTGCACCCGATCCATAAGATCTTCTGAGATACCCAGAGCGTTCAGTTGGCTGAAGTGAGCCGTGACCTTGCGTTTATTGCCCAAAACCCCGATATACCTGGCGGGTGAGTTAGCCACTGCCAGCAGGGCAGCTTGATCCGCCTCATGATGATGGGAAACAATTATGACGCTGGTCTTTTCGTCAATATTACAAGTATTCAATTGCTCAACTACGTCACCCAGCAGAAGTTCGGCGGCTAACGGAAATCTCTCCCGGTTGAGCGTTTCCGGGTGGCTGTCAACAATAATGATATGATAGCCCAGGATCGAGGCGATATGGTAGATGTCCTGCACCAGGTTGCCGGACCCGATTATGATCAATTGATCCTTATTGGTGATGACCTTAATAAAAAGTTCCATGGTCCCCGCTTCCGAGCACAGGGATAAATGCCTGGACACGCCGCGGCTCATGCATTTCAGCGCCTCCTGCCGAATGTTCTCCGAGAATTCTTCTGCGATACTGCCCCCTATGGTCTCCCCGTATTGGTCCAGGATCATCATAGTTCCTCGCCGGCATGCTTGTCCCATCGTATCCGCGAGCACAGTTATGATAGTAATTTCTTCCCCTGACTCCAGTTTTTCTGCCGCTGTATGCAGGAGTTCGGGATCCAGATCAAACATCTGCCAGCACCTCCTATCAAATGATCAAATCAATTTCTAACCAACTCATTTGCTATCATCAATTATAAACAAATGAGATGGCGGCAGGTATATGTCGCATTTTTCTCCCGCTCGGAGTATTTGTTCAGCGTTTGCACTGCTGGTTTCCAGATTAAGACGGGAACGGCCATTTGAAGCCTGTAAATGATAAGTACACCCGCTGACCTCTTCAACACAGTCACTGACAGCCACCACTGCAGAATTGCAGGCTTCCCTTTTCCCCAACCGGATATGACCGGGACGAATGCCGGCGGTGACCCTTTGCCCAAGCTTGAACCCTTGATCCACTTTACGGTCTACCCAAAGGCTGCCCAACTCTTCCACCTCAAGCTGTACCCGGTGATCTTCAAGCGAGCAGATCACACCGGAAAACAGATTACGGACTCCGGTCAAAACCGCAACCCGACGGTTGGCCGGCCGTTGGATCACATCCTGCCGTTCACCCTGCTGCAGCACCTGCCCGGCTTCGATAACGGCCATCCGTGAGCTCAGGCGGTAGGCCTCCTCCAGGTTGTGTGTAACATAGAGTACGTGTCCCTGATAGTACTCCTGCAATTTGAGCAATTCGTCCTCCAAGCGACTTTTAACCAGACTATCCAGGGCAGAAAAGGGTTCATCGAGGAGCAGTACCTCGGGTTCACCAGCCAGGGCCCGGGCCAGCGCTACCCGCTGCTGCTGTCCGCCCGACAGGCGATTGGGCATACGGGAAGTTAATTTCATTATCCCCAGTTTGGCGAGTATGTTGTTCACCCGTTCCTGGATCTCGGCAGAGGGGCGGCCGCGCAAGCCGAATGCTACATTATCATAGACACTCAAATGCGGAAACAGCGCGTAGTTCTGAAACACAAAGCCCGCCCGGCGTTCTTTCGCCGGCAGATCGATATGCTGCCAGGAATCGAACCAGGTACGATCATCTATAGTAATCAGGCCTTCGTCCGGCTTCTCCAATCCGGCGATGCATTTCAGGGTCATGGTCTTGCCACAGCCAGAAGGCCCTAGAATAGCCATGATTTCATAGTTCAGTCTCATAGCCACTTCCAATCTAAATTCAGGCAGCCGCTTTTTTATATCAATTGCCAGCATCTGTCGATTCCTCCGGTAAAAAATCCACTATTGACGCCATATTATGATACTGGCGCCTTTTCCAATGATTCAAGGCTACTAGACTGATAAAGGAGATGAACAATACCATCAGAACCCAATTCAGGGCCAGGGCATCCTTGCCAGCTTCAACCGCAAAGTAGATGGCCAGCGGGATGGTCTGGGTTTTGCCCGGGATATTGCCGGCCAGCATCAAAGTGGCCCCAAATTCGCCCAGGGAACGGGCAAATGCCAATACCGCACCGGCAGCGATGCCAGGCCAGGCCAAAGGCACACTAATCCGCCAGAAGACCCGCCACTCGGAAGCTCCCAGGGTACGGGCCGCATTCTCCAAATTAGGCTCAACCTGTTCAAAAGCCGCCCGGGCCGCCTGATACATCAAGGGAAAGGATACCACTGCCGAGGCAATTACCGTAGCCGACCAGGAAAATACCACCGGCCTTCCCATGGCAAAAAGCAGCTGGCCTACCGGGCCATTGCGCCCGAAGAGACAGAGCAGACCGAATCCGACTACGGTAGGCGGCAAAACTAGCGGCAGGATGAAAAAACCGTCTACCAGGCTCTTGCCCCGGAAATCACGGCCAGCCATATAACGAGCTGCTGCCAGCCCCAGGAAAAAGGTGATCAGGGTGGCAGCCAGAGCAGTTTTTATCGATATCCAAACCGGCATCATGTCCATAAGATGTTTCTCCTCTAAGAGTAATATACAACAACCAGCACCAGCTGACGAAACCAAACTGGTGCTGACTTAAGTAAGTGTTCTTCAATTTTACCAAAGTTGGCCTCTTGCCGAAAGGTCTAATGGCGCTTAATGTACCAGATCTCTTTATATACGGCATGCTATTTAATCACGGTGAATCCATACTTCTCAAATACCGCATCCGCCTTACCACTGTTGAGGAATTTTACAAAGTCGCGTGCCACGGCCTCGTTTTTAGTAGCCTTGATAACCGCGGCCGGGTATACTACCGGAGAATGCAGGCTTTCATCAGCAGTGGCTGCCACCTTGACCTTGTCCGAGATCAGGGCATCTGTCCGGTAAACGATACCGGCATCAGCATCGCCGCTCTCCACATAGGCCAGAACCTGACGCACATCCTTGGCATAGACCGCTTTTGAACTTACTTTGTTCCATAATCCCAGTTTGCTCAGCAGCTCCTGACCATATTTCCCGGCCGGCACCGATGCTGGTTCACCCAGCGCGAAGACCTGGGCCTTGGTCAGATCAGTGAAACTCTTGATAGAAGCCGAGTCTTTAGGTACTACCAGGACCATGCGGTTCTTCAATAGATTTTTCTTGGTGTCCTTGATGATCAGCCCTTTATCGTCCAGAGCATTCATCTGCTTGGCAGCGGCTGAAATAAAGATGTCCGCCGGTGCTCCCTGTTCGATCTGCTGCTGCAGCGATCCGGAGGAACCAAAGTTGAAAGTCACTTTGACTCCGGGTTGCTCCGCATTATAGGCCTTGGCCACGTCATTCATGGCATCTGTCAGACTAGCCGCCGCCGATACCAGCAGCGCGCCTTTCAGTTTGCGCGTATCACTCTTGGGCGGAGTGACTACTGCTACTGGAGCGCTTATTGCTTTAACATAAGCACCATAAACATACCCGCTCTTGTTGGCAGCTGTCTGCACCTGATACCAATTGCCCTTGGCTGCCTTGATCGTTACCTCGCTGCCCTTTTTCAGGACTCCAATCACCTTGTTGCCCATGCCCGGTCCCGAACGCAGGTTCAATGCATAGACATTGACCACGCCCTGGCCGCCGGCACTGATGGTGGCTACCGATTTGGCATTTGCAGTAGCATCTGGCATGATGCTCCCGCACAACCCCACTACCAGCAACATCACCAGCATCAATGGCAGCACCTTTTGCATCTTCTTCTTCATGTTCATCCTCCTCATCCCGTTCGTTTTGTTCCAATTAGTTTTTGTTATCACGCCCCACTCGACATAAACCAATTTGCCCCAACAAAACCTAACTGAAATCAACTATAAATTAATAGTAGGATATGATAAAATTTTTGTCAAACGCTAGGGGGTAAACTCAAATGAAAGATGACACTACACTGACCCCGGAAGAGGTAGCTAACATATTAAAGATCACCAAGTACACGGTTTACGAAATGGTGAAGCGCGGTGAACTTCCCGCCTATCGCATCGGTAATAAGATCAGAATCGATGCCGGGGACCTGGATACCTACCGGAAAAGCCGCAAACAACCGGAATACCGGACGGTCGACTCTCAGAATTCCGGCTCTTCCAGAACAACTGGACCCATCACCCCCACCATGGCTGTCGATCCGGGATCTGCTACTGCCAGTCTGGTTATCTGCGGACAGGATCCCATCCTGGATATTCTGGGTCGTCACCTGGAAAGTCATCCCCAGGGCTGCCGGGTACTGCGGCAGCAAACGGGCAGTTTCGCCGGCCTCCTATCTCTTTATAACAATCGTGCCGACCTGGCGGCTGTTCATCTCTGGGATGGAGACAGCGGAACCTATAATACCCCCTTCGTGCGGCGTCTGGTACCGGGTATCCCGACCATCCTGGTCCACCTGGTAAATCGCATGGCCGGTTTTTTGGTAGCAGCCGGCAACCCCAAGCAGATCAAAGCCTGGGAAGACTTGGCCCGCACGGATATTGCCATGGTCAATCGCGAACCGGGATCCGGTGCCAGGGTCTTACTTGATGAGCAGCTTTTCCGGCGGGGCATTGATCGCCTGCAGATCACGGGCTATAATTACGAGGAGTTGTCACACCTGGCCGTGGCCAGCGTGGTGGCGCGGGGTACAGCCGATGTGGGTCTGGGCCACGAAAAAGCCGCCTTGCAAGTACGCGGCATTGATTTCATCCCTCTGCAGCAGGAAAGCTATGATCTGGTCATAAAAAAAGAGGCCGTATCCCGGCCTCACATACAAGCGGTTCTAGATATACTGGCCTCTACTGCCTTTCAAAACGAACTCTCCGGCCTGGGGGACTACGACCTTAAGGACTGCGGAAAGATAATAAAATAGAACGAGGCCAAGAGAATCTCCCTTAACCTCGTCTTTTGCTTCTTATTTTACCCGCAGGAGACGGAGTCCGTTCAAGGTCACCAGCAAGGTAGTTCCCATATCACCGATCACCGCCAGCCACAGAGTCAGCCAACCCGGGATGACCAGCAGCAGTATGGCTGTTTTGAATACCAGGGAAAAAGCTATGTTCTGCTTGATGATCCTCAGTGTTTTCTTGCCCAGTCTAATCACATAGGCCAAGCGCGACAGGTCATCTCCCATCAGCGCTATATCAGCCGTTTCCAGGGCAGCATCCGTACCAGCCGCACCCATAGCAATACCCACGGTGGCTAAGGCCAGTGCCGGTGCATCGTTTACACCGTCTCCCACCATCGCTACATTTCCATACTCTTTCAACAATTCCCGAACCGCCGCCACCTTATCCTGCGGCAGCAGCCCAGCCCGATAATCATCTACCCCGGTTTGTGCGGCAATTGCCCGGGCGGTTTCCTCATGGTCACCGGTAAGCATGATAGTATGCCGTATACCAGCTTTATGCAGCCCGCTGACCGCAGCGGTTGAATCCCTCCGCAGAACGTCGCCTAAGGCGAACCCGGCCAGCAGGCGCGTTTCATCAGCCAGCAACGCGACGCTCTGAGCTGCTCTGGCTGCCTGACTTACTATAGCCTCCATTCCAGTCATATCTACCCCGTATTGTCTTATGAAATCCGGACTGCCCATCAGGTACAGCTTTCCTTCAAGACGGGCCTGAACCCCTTGACCGGGTATAGCTTGAAAATCGTCAACCGAGCGACTTGGAATACCCTTCTCCCGCGCATAGCTCACAATAGCCTGTGCCAGCGGATGTTCCGAAAGAGCTTCCAGGGCAGAAGCTACCGCCAGGTAATCTGTGGGATTGCCGTCAACTGCCAGCATCATGTCACTTACTACTGGTTTGCCGCTGGTTAAAGTACCGGTCTTGTCGAAGGCCACCGCATTAAGCTGCCCGGTCTTTTCCAGGTAGACGCCGCCTTTGATCAGGACTCCCCGACGGGCGGCGCTGCCGATAGCGGCCACGACAGCCACCGGTGTCGATATCACCAGGGCACATGGACAGGCCACCAGCAACATGCCCATGGCTTCATATAACCACTTATGCCAGGGCTGGCCCAAAAGCCATGGCGGCAGGACCGCAACCAGTAAGGCTGCACCCATGACTAATGGGGTATAGTAGCGGGCAAACCGGTCTATTAGTAGTTCGGCCGGTGCCTTCTCCCCTTCAGCTTCTTCTACCAGTTCAATGATGCGAGCGACCGTATTATCACGCGCCAGACTGGTCACCTCTACCTCCAGCGCTCCCATTTCATTAATAGTGCCAGCAAAAACCTGGTCTCCGGGAACTTTGGCAATCGGAACAGATTCGCCGGTGATTGCCGCCTGGTTCACCGCTGACTGCCCGCGCAGTACCACTCCGTCTACCGCTATACGCTCGCCTGGTCGAATAATCACCATCTCACCCGGCTCTATATCTTCCACCGGCACTTTAACTTCCTCTTCTCCCCGCTTTACAGTAGCTTCGGCCGGAGCCAGCTCCATCAGCGCTCTGATAGAATTACGCGTGCGATCAAAGGTATATGCCTGAATAGCATTGCCCAAGGCAAAGAGAAACACTACCACCGCAGCTTCTTGATATTCCCCCAGACCCAGGGCTCCAACCACCGCTACCATCATTAAAATATTCATATCTATTTCCCGGGCATTTAGTAGAATGGACAGCCCGGCTCGGGCAGGCAGATAGCCGCCCAACAGGACGACCAGAATATAAAGTGTCTGCCAAATCAGCGCATCCAGCTGCAACAGCTGCGAACCCACTGCTAAAACCAGCAGGCCACCAGATATCATGGTCGACTGCATATAACGGTTGCTTTTCCAGAAGGGCTTCTTTGCGGAATAAGCTGCCCTCCCGTCAGGTACTCCCCGATAGCCCATTACTTCAATCACATCCATTACCTCAGCCAATGCATCATAATGTTCCAGGTTGAGCTTGCCGGCAGCAAAATTGACGCGGGCATCTATCACCCCTGGAACCTGACCAATCCTTTTCTCCAGTTTCGCAGCACAATCAGCACAGTCCAGTCCTTCCAGTCGTATTACCGACCGACCGGCCACGCTCAGGTTGTCGCGGATATCATAGCCCAAACCCTTAACTCGCTCGATTACCCGGGGCACATCGATCAAAGCCGGGTTATATTTGAAACACAGTTCCCCGCTCCCGATAAGCAGTTGGGCTTCGGCTACTCCTGCAAGCCCTTGCACGGCCTCTTCAACTTGCCGTGCGGCATCCCTATCACCCAGTCCATATATATGAATCAGACCGTTCTCCAAAATTTTATCCATGTCTATCAGCATACCAGGCATATAATCCATCTCCTTTGGCCAATGGTGAGCTTATTCCCGCACATGTTCCAGTCCCTGGGCAAACAGGGTCCGGACATGATCATCATCCAGGCTATAATAAAGGTTCTTGCCGTCGCGCCGGAAGCGGACCAGCTTCTGGCCGCGCAGGACCCTCAATTGATGTGATACCGCGGATTCCGATACTTCTATCAGAGCGGCCAGGTCACATACACATAGCTCCTGCTGCATCAGGGCAAATAACAGTTTGAGCCGGGTGGGGTCCCCGAGGGTCTTAAAGGTATCAGCCAAGGCAAATATGGTTTCTATGCCTGGCATGTCAGCCTGCACGGCTTTCACCTTCTCTTCATGGATGCAACACTCAGCACAGATTTCATTCATCTCATCGATCATTTTAACACCCCCGCATAAACATATGAACATATATTCATATGTTTATATTAAATATTGAATATCGTATTGTCAAGCATAAGAAAACACCAATTGCAGGAAATCAATTGACGCAGTATCATTAAAAGAAGCACCAGCTTAGAATATGATCCGACCGGTTGCTTACCTCAAGCAAGGAGCGTTTCTTATGAGCTCTGCCCCCTTCAAAATGCATCAAATAGACGGATATATTGAAAGTATTTTTCTTATGGAATATTCCGATGGTATACTCCTGCTTGATTCGGGCTGTTATAATGACATTCCGTTGATCGAGAATTATTGCCTGCAGGTTCTAAGACGGCCTTTGCAGGATATCCGGCTTATCGCTATTTCCCATATGCACCCGGATCATTGCGGCGGCGCGGCGGTATTGCGTCAGAAATACGGCATACCAATAGCAGCTCATCACCAGGTAGACCTCTGGTATACTGGGTTCGGCGGAGTCTTACAGCAATTACTTGATCGTTGCATGGCTTTTTTCGTGGCCCGGCACAAGCATCGTAAATGGCAGCGTCTGAGCTACCGACGTATCCTGAATCCGGATTATCTACTGGATGACGGTGATCCGTTGCCTTTATTTCCTGACTGGCAGGCCTGGCATGTTCCCGGACATACCTTGCACGATCTTATCTTCTTTCATCAGCAATCGGGTTTTTTGTATGTCGCCGACCTGATCTGTCAGGTTCGCGGCGATCATCGACATCCCCTGCCGATACTCTTTCCTGATCAGATGGCTGCATCGTATGATAAAGCAGCTGCTCTAAAAGCATCCACCCTGCTGTTAGCCCACGGCGGAATCATCGCCGATGCCAACAACGCTGAGCTGTTTGCTTATATGAAAAACAAACTGTTAAGCCCACCTAATCAAATGACCCGTCGCGTATACCGCATGTCAGTCTACTCACCGGAAGCCCGCAAAAAGTTGAATCGCCAGCGACAAGAGCTTTCTTGATAAAATTGTATTTCTCATTAGATATACCTGTACCATATTTCGGCAGGAATTCGACATCATTATGCGGAATATTCCACGAGAAGCGGTAAGGAGACTAAGATAAAATGGGATCGGTTTCGATAATAACCCTGCTATCCGCCATAATATACATATATCTGGCTGTATATGCAGTGCGGCTCAAGCCTACTACCCGGCTTAACCGGATTTTCGTAGCTCTGTGCCTGACCTGTGCCTGGTGGGCCTTCTGCATCGCGATGATGTTTCCAGCGCCAACCTATGAACAGGCCTGGCTATGGTTTAGATTATCCGCACCGGGTTGGTGTTTGGGCCCTACTGTCCTGCTGCACTTCACGCTAGTCCTGATCGAAAAACAGCAAGCCCGCCCTGCTGCGAGATTTAGGCCCGTGCTCTACGTCCCCCCGCTAATATTTATGGTCATGGGGATGACCCATGGAGTTACGGCAACCACCCTGTTTCACGCCAGCTTCGGCTGGAGTCCTCTTAATGTTGGTAACACCTTATGGTATTGGGCCTTCACCTTCTACTATGTGACCTATATCACTCTAGCCATTGTGCTGGTGTGGCGCTGGGGCAAGGCTTCCCCTCTCAACCGAGAAAAGCGCTTGGCCCGGACTGTTGCAACCTGCACGATTACCGGTACTTTACTGGCTTTTCTGAATGAGTCTCTGCTGCCGGTCATTGGTTTCGCTGATATACCGAAAATCCCGGTCGTCTTATGGTTGATCTGGGCTTACGGCCTCTGGTTTGCTATCACCAAATACCGTCTGATGATCGTGTCCCCGGTGGTCGCCACCAATGAGATCGTGCGCAGTATTGATGACCTAATGATCATGGTGGACCTAAAGGGAAAAATAATTGAAATCAATCACCGCGTTGAAGACCTCTTGCTATTTCAAAAGGAAAATTTGCTCTACCGTAGCGTGGACAATATAGCTGGTGATCCTGAACTGCTTAAGGCTATCGCGAATCAACTGAAGCATCAGCCAGAATCTCTACAACAGGAGACCGAGTTGAAGACTCGCGATGATCAATGTATACCGGTGCACCTGGCGGTTTCGTCCATCGCTGATGATTTCGGAGATGTGGTCTGCTTGGTACTGGTAGCCCGTGATCTGCGGCCCACTCAGGCTTTACAGAATGAGATCAGTGAGCGCGTTCGAGCTGAAAACGCCCTTAAGCAGAGTATGGAGAAACTTAAGGAAACGTCCATCATGCAGGAGGAGCAGAACCAGAAACTGGAGCGGCAGAATGCGGAATTGGAAGCCATGGCTCAAAGCCTGGCTTATAGCAACACCGTCCTGGCCCAGACCAATCTACAATTGGAAAACCTCTTCAATAATGTGGGACAGGGTTTTCTGTCCTTTGGTGAGGATCTCTCCATACTTCCGCAATTCAGCCGGGAGTGTATCGAGATCCTCAAAGGCGAGCCGGTGGGCAAGAGGCTCTCTTCGCTGATATATCCGGATAATTCGGAACAGTCCAGTTTTATGGATGAGGTGTTTTTCCGGGTCTTGCGGGAGTCCGACCCCAACAAATCCTGGTTATATCTCAGTCTCCTGCCCGAGGAAGCGCTGGTTAATAACCGACAAATAAGCATGGAGTATAAAAAGGTGGCTGACCAGCAAGGTGAGACAACGGGATTTATTCTAGTGATATTAACTGATATAACCGAGAAAAGAGCCCTGCAAAAGCAGTTAGTAGATGAAAGAAATATGTTTTCTATGGTAGTAAAATCCATCGTCAATCACAATGATCTGGTGCAATGTATAGAAGACTTCGATTACTTCATCACTTGTGAACTGCCCGAACTGGCTCTCCGGGAAAAAAACCTAAGTAGTGTAATGGCGGAAACCCTGCGTGCTATCCATACTTTCAAAGGAAACTTCAGTCAGTTCGATGTTTACCATGTGGTAGAAGCTCTGCACCAGTTGGAGGAAATAATAACCCAAAATCGTAACGAGTATAGTAACCTGGACAACTTCCTCCGCCTGATGCGTGACTTTGATCTGTATCACTATCTGGAGAAAGACCTCGACATTATCCGGGATTTGACTGGCCAGGACCTTATGCAGCGCAAGGGAACCTGCGCGGTAAATGAGGATAGTCTGCGGGAACTGGAAGCTGAGATATCCAGCCTCCTAAGCCCCGCGCAATGTCAGGCCTTATTGCCGCGTATCCGCAACCTGCGGCACAAATCCTTTAAGGATCTATTAAAATCTTATCCTGATTATATAGACAAACTGGCACTTCGTTTAGGCAAGCAAGTTTATCCGGTGGTGATAACAGGTGACGACATGATAGTCGACGGCGATTATTACAAGGATTTTGCCAAGTCGCTGGTACATGTGTTCCGCAACAGCCTGGACCATGGTGTAGAAGACCCCGATGAAAGGCAGGCCCTGGGCAAGAACCCGGCAGCCACTATATCTTGCCGGATTACTGCCACGACTGATTATATTAGTCTAGCCATTGCTGACGACGGAACCGGGATTGATCTGGATAAGGTACGGGGCAAAGCCCTGGCCCATGGACTGATAAGTGAACCGGTGGAGGAAATCCCGGACGAGGATCTTCTATCCCTTATCTTTGCCGACCAGTTTTCTACCCGGGAAGAGGTTACCGTCCTATCCGGACGTGGAATAGGCCTGGCTGCCATCCGCACTGAATGCGACAAGCTGGATGGCACCATACAGGTGGTCAACCATCCGGGTCAAGGTTGTGAATTCATTTTCGAACTGCCGATCCAGCAAGAAGTTCCCGCTCCCACTTTTTGTATCAACAGCGTTATCGATGCTCTAAGTGATAGTGTCCGCAGCTTTATGATGGAGCAGGCAGATTTGATCATGCAGCCGGTATCTTCGGCGATAGGCGACACGGACTCCCTCTTTCTGAGCGACTCAACCGTCATTATGACCATACGTGGAACTATTGATGCTATGATAATTGTCGCATTAAATGATAAGCTAATTGAAAAAATGCTAAGCGTATTTGTCATGGACGACATAGATGAACCCGAGAAAAATCAGCTTTATCCCGATCTACTGGCTGAATGTGCTAATATTATCATAGGTGCTTCCCTGAAGAACTGGGGACAGATAAAAGACCTTATCACACTGGAAAGCCCGGTCATAGTGTCTAATCATGGTTTTATTCTCAGGCACCCAAATTCACCGATAGCCTATACTAGTATGAAATCCGGCGATTACCGCATTACAGTAGGTATTGCCTTGCTTGATCGTTAACCAGTGGGGAGGATGTTCAATGGCCCGAATTTTGATTGCTGACGACTCTACAGTAATGAGAAGAAGTTTAAATATGCTCCTGACCCGGGCTGGTCATGAAATAGTCGGAGAGGCTTCCAATGGAGAGCAAGCTTTTACTCTGTATGCACAACATAAACCTGACATCGTCACCATGGATATCAGCATGCCTTTGCTGTCGGGCAGTGATGCCATCTGCAAGATAGTAGAAAAGTATCCTGATGCCCGAATCATCGTGATCAGCGCACTGGATCAGAAGAAATTGATTTTGCAATCACTTAAGAATGGTGCCAAACACTTCATAATCAAACCAGTTACCGAAGAAAAATTACTGCAATCTATCCAGGCGGTACTGAGCGAATAAGACCAACCTTGACCCCTGAGTCTAGCAAGCCTATTTAGGCAAACGCGCGGGGAGGACGAATTAAGTACAGATAAAGGATTTTTTATTTGCCACAGCGTCATTATTGGCACCCGTCAGGGTGCATGGGTTGTCCCCAGAGGGGGATTAACACGAATTAACACAGATTTTTTAACCCCAATATATTAACATCTCAAATACCAAGGGGCAAGGTTGGCTAGCAACAATCTTGCCCCTACAATATTTCATATACCACGGTTTATTCATTCATTTAATATTTTGGCGTTCTTACTACTAATCTGTGTCTATCGGTGGCTTAAAAAATCTTCCCCCCGTCCCCTGCTACTTCTGTCCGGCGACTTTGGCCCAGCTGTCACGCAGGGATACAATGCGATTGAAAACTAGTTTTTCCGGAGTAGAATCCAGGTCGACACTGAAATAGCCCTGGCGCAGGAATTGGAAGCGGTCCCCTTGAACAGCTTTGGCTAATTCCGGCTCCACCTTGCATCCAGTCAGCAACTGCAAGGAATCCGGGTTTAGCTTGGCCTTGTAATCGGTACCCTCTTCCTCATCATCAGGATTCTCCGTCATGAACAGATGATTATATATGCGTACCTCAGCCTCTAGCGCATGGGAGGCCGAGACCCAGTGCGAAGTACCCTTTACCTTGCGCCCGGCGGTGGCGCCGCCGCTCTTCGATTCCGGGTCATAACTGCAGTGCAGTTCCACTACCTCTCCGGCCGCATTCTTAATTACTTCATCACATCTGATGATATAGGCACTCTTCAGACGGATCTCGCCGTCCGGCTTCAACCGGAAGAATTTCTTGGGCGGGTCCTCCATAAAGTCTTCCTGTTCAATGTATATCACCTTGGCAAAAGGAATCTTTCGGGTCCCCATGTCAGGATTTTCAGGATTATTATCGGTATCCAGCCATTCCACCTGTCCCTCCGGGTAATTGCTGATGGTGACCTTGAGCGGCTGCAGTACCGCCATCACCCGCGAGGCCCGCAAATTAAGATCTTCGCGAATGCAATGCTCCAGCAAGCCGATATCTACCATACTGTTGCGCTTGGCTACACCGATGCGATCCGCAAAGTCACGAATGGCTTCCGGAGTATAGCCTCGCCGGCGTAAACCGGAGATGGTCGGCATACGCGGGTCATCCCAGCCATTGACATACCTCTGATCGACCAGTTCCTTCAGCTTGCGCTTGCTCATCACCGTATAATTTAGATTCAAACGGGCAAATTCGATCTGCTGCGGCCGTCCCTGCGCCTCTTTTGAGTAGTCCACCGCATCCAGACACCAGTCATACAGGGGACGGTGGTCAGAGAACTCTAAGGTACATACCGAATGGGTGATCTCCTCCAGAGCGTCAGATAAGGGATGGGCATAATCATACATGGGATAAATGCACCAATCGTCGCCGGTTCGATGATGGGTGGCTCTAAGTATCCGGTAGATGACCGGATCGCGCATATTGAGATTTGGCGAAGCCATATCGATCTTGGCTCGCAGCACCCGTGAACCGTCGGGGAACTCGCCCGCCCGCATACGGGTGAAGAGATCCAGATTCTCTTCTACCGAGCGGTTACGGTAGGGACTCTCCTGGCCGGGTTCGGTCAGTGTACCTCGATAATCACGGATCTCCTGGGCAGTGAGATCACAAACAAAGGCCTGGCCCTTTTTGATCAGTTGGATGGCATATTCATAGAGATGCTCAAAATAATCGGAAGCATAAAATAACCGGTCATCCCAGTCAAAACCCAGCCAGCGCACATCTTCCATGATGGAATCCACGTACTCCTGGTCTTCTTTACTGGGATTGGTATCATCAAAACGCAGGTTGCACAGGCCGCCATTAGCCAAAGCCAGCCCGAAGTTCAGGCAGATGGATTTGGCATGTCCGATATGCAGATAGCCATTGGGCTCGGGAGGAAAGCGCGTGTGAACGCGACCCTGGTTTTTTCCCTGGGCCAGATCCTCGCTTATGATATTTTGAACAAAGTTCACCGGTAAAGCGGCGTCTTGTGTCTCATTTGGCGTTTCAATATTGACTGAATCCGTTCCCATGTCCTTGGTCACTGCTATTCCTCCTTGTTTTAGGGCTTATTAGTTTAATATTATAGCACTTCTTGCCCTTTTCTATCATTTGCATACAAAAAAGCTCGCGGTCAAATTAAAAACTTGACTACCTTACCGCTAAGGTATACCTTAATAATAAGGTAATGAATTGCCCGAGGAGGACGAACGATGGGATTCAAACAGATGATGCTGGGCTATCTATTGGACAGCCCATCTTACGGCTATGCGATCATGAAAAAGGCCTACTCCGACTTTTACCCGGCTGACCCCGAGGTAAACGAAGGCCTGCTCTATTCAACCTTGAAGAAGCTGGAAGCCGAAGGCCTGGCTACTCGGGAGCCGGGAGATGCTGATACTCCTACTGCCCGCCGCAAGGTAACAGTAACTCGTGCGGGGCTGGACGAATTCAAGGCCTGGTTGCTGAATGATGAAGAATCGGCCCAGCCGAAATTCGATTTCTTCAATCGCTACCCCTTTTTGGAAAGATGTAATTATTTTAAGTATCTTACCCCGCCAGAAGCCCTGGGCAGTATCGACCAGGAACTGCAAAATGCTAAGCAGCGCCTGGAAAACTATCGTCTGGCTGAACAATCCATGGTGCAAAAGGGAGTCGACCGTTTTCGCATCGCGATCATTCGGTATGGGATCAGCAACGAGGAACTCCGCATTGATTGGTTGCGGGAACTGAAAGAAATGATAGAACAGTGAGGAGGCCGGAGCAAATGAGCAATATGAAGAACGATCTTAGAGAATTGCAGCAGGGGCTGGAGAAGACCGGATACATATGTGATACTCCTACCGCTACCGTGCTGTACCTGGCGGCCGCGCTGGGTAAACCCGTGCTGGTGGAAGGTCCGGCTGGCGTAGGCAAAACCGCGATTTCTCAGGCCTACGCTGAATATTACAATCGGCCCCTGATCCGCCTCCAATGCTACGAAGGGATCGATGAAGCTAAAGCTTTGTACGAATGGAACTATAAGAAACAGCTTTTACATATTCAGGCAGTAGCCGGCCACGAACTGAATGTAGCCGAAGTAGAACACGAGGTCTTCTCCGATGAGTTCTTGCTGCCCCGGCCCCTCCTCCAGGCTATCACCAGCCCGGAGCCCTGTGTTCTTTTAATAGATGAGATCGACAAAGTGGATATGGAATTTGAAGCACTGCTCCTGGAACTGCTGTCCGAGTATCAGGTCACTATTCCCGAACTGGGTACGGTCTGTGCCCGCAGCATACCCATGGTCTTCATAACCTCCAATGCCAGCCGCGAGCTCTCCGAGGCTTTAAAGCGGCGCTGCCTGTATTTATTTCTAGATTTCCCTGACCCGGAACTGGAGACCCGAATCCTGCAGTTGAAGATTCCCGGCATCCAAAGTGAGCTAGCCGGACAAATGGCCGCGGCCCTGCGTAGCTTCCGCGAGCTTGATCTCAAGAAGACTCCCAGCATCGCGGAAGCGATCGACTGGGGAATGGCCTTAACCCTAATGGGCCTCGAAACTCTGGAAGCAGAGGCTGTGTTGACGACACTCAATGTACTGTTCAAATACCGTGAAGACCTGGATAAAGCTCGGAACATAGTCTTAAAAGAACAGGAGGTTTGATATGGCAGCACTGCTGGATGACCTCACCTCCTTTATAAATGATCTGCGTCAGGCGGGCATTCCTATCGCGGCCAGCCAACTGGACGATTGTTTTCGTTCATTGCTGCTGGTCGACTGGTCACTCGAACCAGCCTTTCATGCGGCCATCTCCAGCACCCTGGTGAAGGATGCCGCATGGCTGCCAGTATTCGAGGAGATTTATGGACGCCACTTTTACCATTTCTCGCAACAGAACCAGGCGGCCCGTGATCGAGAATTACACGCCCTGCGAAATGGTCTGCAGAACCGGATCAACGGAACGGGCAGTCAAAGCGGTTCGGTGCTGGAAGCCGGACAGTTCTCACGAAATCCCGACGCTTGCCAGGTACGCCGCAACCAGTCTCCCCGGCTCAAGAATCCTATCACTCAGGATTTCTACGGGGCCACCTGGGAGGAAATCCGGCGCATGGAAGCGGTTTTCCCTCTGCTGGCCCGGCGCCTCGCCACCCGCATGGTCAAGAAGCGCCGCCGCAATCAAAATGCTCAATTGGATTATCGGCGCACCATGCGCTACAGCCTCTCCACCGGCGGGGTTCCCCTCAATCTCTTCGTAAACAAGAGAGAAAGGGAAAAACCAGTGATAGTGGCTCTGTGCGATGTGTCTGATTCTTGCCTGCACTACAGCTTCTTTTCCCTGGCTCTGGTGCATTCCCTGGAAAGATTTTTCCGCCAAGTCAGGAGCTTTGCCTTCATAGACCAGACCGATGAGGTCACATCACTACTCAAGCAGTCCAACTTCAGCAATCTCCGTAGCCAGGTGCTGCTCAACGCTGATACAGTAGGGGATAGCGGTTATACTGATTACGGCGCCGCCTGGGCCAGCTTTCTCGCCAAATACGGCGACTGCCTGACCCCGCGTACGACTGTGCTTATCTTCGGTGACGGGCGCACCAACTGGTTCCCCTCCCGGTCTGATCTGCTCAAAGAAATCAAGAGCCGTGTACGCAAGGTGTACTGGATGGTTCCCGAGACCGAGGATGACTGGGCAAAGGGCGATTCCAGCATGGAGTCATATAAAAAACACTGTGATCAGGTTTTTGAGTGCCTGAACCTGGATGGCCTCACCCGGGCACTGGCACAATTATAAGGGGGCTAAGCCTTATGTTGCAGTCTTTCTAACGGCTGCCGGACAAGCTCCATCTAATAACTTCGTTTATTCTGGGCGGGCCTTCCAAGCCTTAGCGTGGATTTTTCACGAATACTTAGTTGTTTACCCACAACATGCTCTTTCAATAGCAACTGCCATTGTTACATACTTTCAAATCCAATTAAGAGATATACCATCCCCGACACGTAGTAATAGGTGAAAGGGATGGGAAGGGAGGTGAAAGATTGGAATACTCGCAGGTTGAACTGGTCCGGGGAATAAAAAACCGAGATACCTCGGCTTATGAGTATATGATCAGTAAATACGGCAGGATAACCTACTGCCTGGCTTACCAGATATTATCGGGGACACACAGCAAGGAAGACATCGAAGAATGCGTGGCTGACGTTTTTCTCGATGCCTGGGTGAAGATTGGCGCTTATGACGAGGAAAAGGCCAGCTTCAGGACCTGGCTGCTCATCCTCACCAAATATAAGGCGCTTACCTACCGACGCAAAAAGGCCCTGGATGCCTTTGGTAAGCCGCAAGAACTGCAAGCCACTAAGAACTTTGAAAATCTGGGCAAAGACGGTATGGTCACTGCTGGGGGCCCCGCCCCTCCGGAGCCGATCTATGCCACTGATCAAGCCGGGACCAAATACCAGTTGACCAAACCGGATAATGCCAAGGCCTGGCCCATAACTACCTTTGACATAGATGCATCTAAAGACAGCAAACTGACAGTTAAGCTGCCGGGCCTAATGGCAACCTATAAAAAGGTAGCTGACCGCTTTACCGTCAATATTCCTAAGGATGGAGAAAAGGTGCTCAGCCAAGAGGTGGATTTATTCGCCCAGAAAGCAGTAGTCAAGAACATAAAACGACTTTCTCCGACCTCGGCCGAGTTGACCTTTGCGCTCAACACCGGAGCGGATAAGAATGTCAAGATCACTTGTTTTCATCTGGACGGCCCGGACATTAAAAAGTATTCTGCCAATTTTGACGGTGATACCGCCGTGGTAACCATTGAGTTTTTCAAGGAAGCGGATGCCTATGACATCGACATCTCCTGGCCGTCCTTCGTAATGAACGGCAACTGGACAATTAACCTGAAATAGTCCTTCCCTAAAAAACCGGCAGAGCGTACAGCTCTGCCGGTTTTTTGTCTTATCAAAGTGTCAATGCTGCGAGAACGGGGAAGATTGCCGCGCTGCGCTCGCAATGACACCATAAGGATTGCCCCGCGGCGCCCCGGCCTGGTCATTGCGAGGACCCGGCACTCAGAGAATCCAAATATAAACGGCTACCTATTATGCACTGCTCTAATAAGCTGATACTATTATTGAGTGCCGGGGACGCGGCAATCTTGTTTTGTCTGGGGTTGCTTCCATCCAACTGATCACCCGACCAGTACTCCCGCTCATGGAGAATTATTTATTCTGCATCAAGGCTACCCGCCGGTTCACATCATCCCAGTTGACCAGGTTCCACCAGGCTTCGATCCAGGCCGCACGTTTATTCTGGTATTTCAGATAATAGGCGTGCTCCCATACGTCGACTATAAGCAGCGGCACTGCGCCCCACTGGGTGAGATCCTGATGTTTTTCCGCCTGCAGGACCACCAGCTTTTCGAAGATTGGGTTGCAGGCCAGTATGGCCCAGCCTGAGCCCTCGACCGCTACGGCAGACGCGGTAAACAACTTCTTAAAGTTGTCGAAGGAGCCGAAATCACGATCGATCAAAGCTGCCACCGCACCATCGGCCGGGCCGCCCCCGCCCGGTTTCATGTTCTCCCAGAACATGGTGTGCAGGATATGCCCTGAACCATGGAAGGCCAATTCTCTTTCGATGTGTTTAATCAAGCCAAAATCGCCTTTTTCTATAGCTTCCGTCAATTTTCCTTCCGCGGCGTTCAGCCCATCAACATAGGCTTTGTGGTGCATATCATGGTGCAGTTTAACTGTCTCCTGATCATAAAAGGGTTCCAGGGCATCATAGGCATAGGGCAAATCCGGTAAAATATGAGTCATTAGCAACACTCCTTTTCCCTAAATTTCACCTTTAGTCATAAACTCAGTCTAGCGTATTATCAGCCTTGAAAACAATCTAAATATCATTTATTCTTCACATATTTATGAGTTATATTAGGATTGCTGGTTTTTCTCGATTGTATCTCAAATGCCTTTAAAGACGATATCAGCGGCGTCAATTTGGCGTAGCCATAATTCCGGGTATCAAAATCAGGATAGCGCTTATTAAGCCGTTTGCCCACCTCGCCCAAAAACGCCCATCCATCCTCATCTGACGTCTTCGTTATGATAATTTTCAGGGATTCAATCAGTTCTTCGGTAGTGGCCATGCCCTCTTTAAGCGCCACCGGCTTTTCCGATTTTCCTTCAAAACTGGTTTCTTCGCTATTAGCGGTGTTGGCCGATAAAACCTCCATATACTTAAACATCTCACAGGCCGCTATAAAGGGCGCTGGCGTCTTCTTTTCTCCCATACCCATAACAAACATGCCAGCTTCCCGCAAACGAGCAGCCAACTTGGTAAAATCACTATCACTCGAAACAATGCAAAACCCATCCACATTGTTCGAATAGAGAATATCCATGGCATCGATTATTAACGCGGCATCGGTAGAATTTTTCCCCGTAGTATAGGCATATTGCTGGATCGGGGAAATCGAATAATTAAGCAGCACTGTCTTCCACGATGATAATTGCGGTTTGGTCCAATCCCCGTAGATCCTCTTGTAAGTGGCCGTTCCGTGGTTAGATATTTCTTCAAATATTGGCCCTATGTATTTATCCGATACATTGTCCGCATCGATCAAAACCGCTATCCTTCGATCATTTGCCATATGTTATCCCCTTTATATTCCTTTCTTCTGGAAGCAGGCGAGATTCATTACTCCCCATCTGCTGTTACTCCCCCATTGAGATAATTCTCATTTTATTATAAGCCTATTCAGATCATTTAGTTAGTCACATTAGCTGAATCACCAACGAGAGTCACCTATTAAAAGGTTCATCAATCGACAGACTCAGGTTCCAGGCGATCTGCCCACTGATTAAAGGAAGCCATCCTATCACATATGCTCAGGATAGATCCACCAGCACAGATAAAATATTGATATAACCATTAGTTATTTTAAATATAATTTGTTTTGTGTTAAATTAGACATGGGAAATTTACTTGAAAATCGCCAAGGTCTAAGCTGGATTGGGAGTGGGTATTAGTGGTTGTTATTGGCGTAGATATAGGTTCTGTCGCTACCAAAGGCATACTTATCAGCGACGGTGTTCAGCACAAAACTATATTTCCCACTGGCTGGAGTCCCCGGGATGCCAGTGATGCAGTTATTGCACAGCTTCTGCATCAGTCGGGTATTGAAGGCCAACGGGTAACCAGGATATTCGGTACTGGTTATGGTCGAGTCGCCTTTGACCAGGCCGATAAGACTGTCACCGAGATAAAGTGTCACGCCCGGGGAATCGCCGAACTGCTTCCGGAAGTACGCACCATCATCGATATCGGGGGCCAGGATAGCAAGGTAATCCGCATCGGAGAGCGGGGCCAGGTCGTTGATTTTTCCATGAATGACAAATGCGCGGCCGGAACGGGACGCTTCTTGCAGGTGATGGCTACGGCGCTGGGCCTTGATGTAAGTGAGTTGGGGGCAGCTGAAGATCCTGCGCAAAGGCTGCCTATCAGCAGCATGTGTACGGTTTTTGCTGAATCTGAAATAATCGGCTTGATGGCCAAAGGCAACCCAAAAGGCGGAATCGTTGCCGGCCTTCATCAGTCGGTAGGCAAGCGGGTAGCGGCTATGGCCAAACGCTTAGGAATAAAGGAGCCTATTGCCTTTACCGGCGGAGTTGCCATAAACCAAGGCGTTAAAAGAGCCCTGGAAGAAGAATTGGGCGCTCCGGTAATGGTCTCGGAGGCGTGCCAGTACACCGGCGCTCTGGGTGCTGCATTATTGGCACTGGAAAACGTTTAGACCGGTTAGTAACAAGCTTACCACGGCAACAAAGTTGTTTACGGAAAGCAATATTCAGTACAGAAGAGGAGGAATTGTAAATGGCTGATTACCAGCAAATGTGGACCGATCTGGGCATGGACCTGGAGAAGCATGACGTTCTGTGCGAGGTACTACCCGAGGCTTTTGGAGGAGTTTACCTCACCCAGCAGAATCGTCCGAAAGGCATGGATTTCTACGATTTTGTGGTATCCGAGATTCACGGGGTCAGGCCGGCAGAGATGATACAACATCAAAAAGAAGGCGGAAAGGTGTTCGGAACCTTCTGCGTATATGTGCCAGATGAAGTGGTCTTTGCCGCCGGCGGAATTGCGGCAGGGCTTTGCGGAGGATCACAGTTCTGGGTATCCGGCGGAGAAAAAGTTCTGCCGGCCAATACTTGTCCACTCATCAAGGCTTCTGTCGGAGCACGTTTGGACAAGACTTGTCCCTTCTTCTTAATCCCTGATATGTATGTGGGTGAGACTACCTGCGACGGCAAGAAGAAAGCCTGGGAGATACTGGCCGGTGAAGTCCCCTTCCACATCATTGATATCCCGCAGATGAAACGGGACCGAGACATCGCTGCCTTTGAAGCTGAAATAAAGGATTTCATCGCCGTGGTAGAAAAGGTCACCGGCAATAAAATTACCGCCGAATCTCTGGGAGAAGCCATTAAACTAATAAACAACAAGCGCAGGGCTTTGCAGCGGGTTTACAATGCCAGAAAAGCCTCGCCGGTGCCCATCAGCGGCAAAGACGCGCTCCTGGTTACCCAGATCAACTTCTACGATGATCCTGCGCGGGCGGCGGAGATGGCCAATAACCTGGCTGACGAACTGGAGCAACGGATCAATAGCGGGTCCGGTGTTTTTCCGGATAATGCCCTGCGTATCATGATAAGCGGTACGCCTATGGCCATACCCAATTGGAAGCTGCATCATATTGTAGAGAGTCTCGGTGCAGCAGTCGTGGTTGAAGAATCCTGTACCGGTACCCGCTATTTCGAAAACCTGGTCGATGAGTCAGCAACTACTTTGGATGGTCAGATTCGGGCACTGGCCGAAAGATATATGAAGACCAATTGTGCTTGTTTCACGCCTAATACCGCCAGGATAGACGATATAGTCCGCCTGGCCGATGAATACAAGGTGGATGGTATTATTGATACCAATCTGCAATTCTGCAACATTTACTCTACTGAGAGTTATCAGGTCAAACAGGCATTGACTGAGCGTAATCAGCCCATAATGCACATCGAGACGGATTACAGCGAGCAGGATTTTGAACAGCTGCGGACCAGAGTAGAAGCTTTTCTGGAGATGCTGAGGAAGTAGGTTTTTAAGCTGGATAATAGTTCTTATGATTGGTATGTATTATTTCCCAATCATCATATGGGGTTGCGTCTTAAGAAAGAACTTGACGGACAGGACATCAAAGCCATGATTTCTCCGACTCCGCGAGATGCCAGTAAGAGCTGCGGTATTTCCTTGATGGTGGATGAAGGTGACCTTCCTCTGATCAGGCAGATCATTGTGGAAAATAATATTGAGATTATTAAGATCGTCTCTCTGGCCAGGAAAGAGTGGAAATATCGCAGTACTTGAGCATTTAGGATAATCAGCAACTATGCTTAACAAATCGATAACGGTCAACGGATGCAGTTCTGTTGACCGTTTTTCTTTAATCAGTAGGAATTGTATTATAAAACTACCCAAGTTATATTATGTTGAATGCAGAACAGCTAACTACACAAGACTAATCTCCGTGCAACTGACTGTTCTGCATTCAGCCCGAACAATTTATATATTAAACTATTTCATACTATATATATTTATTCGTTATGTATGTTATAATGGTTTTGTGCACATTACAACTTAATATGCTCCGAAGCTGGCAGCCTAAAGCTGAAAAGCCACGGCGACCAGCCATTGGGTAAATTTGCAAACGAATTTATCTCCCCTTATTGTGGAAAGGAGCCATAAACAACTGCCACTCCAGTTTGCTGAGAATAGCAGTTGTTTCTGTTTTTCGTCATATAAGGGGGGCTTTTGGATTTTATAAGGAGCTGGCGCGTTAATCCAATTGCTACAATATCAAGAATCACCTAATCATCACTTTAGCATAGCTAGAATATCTTCGACGAATTCCGCCGTTCTTACTTCGATTTTATGCTTCAGTTCGTCCGGATTGTCAAAATCGGGCTGTTCCACTATAGGTAAGCGCTTGTACCTCATAATATCTATACCCTAACCAGTTGATATTCTCTGCTTCCTAAACCTGTTTCTTCAGCATATTGCAGCATGAAGGATCCATCTACCCCGGTAAAATCCCGTAAATCCTTGCCGGCACGGTTTTGCACAATTTCCTGTGAGACCAAATCATAGCTGGCCTGTTCAATGGAAAGCGGGTCGGTACCGGCCAGGATGCCTATATCGTTGATGATGGGCAGCGGACTCCACGACCGGCAATCACAGTAGGCAGTTATATCTACTAGGAAGGAGACAAAAAACGCTTTATCCGTTTTATTCTTCAGGACGGCCTGGCATGATTCCACCAGTTTTTTTTGCATTTCTGTATCATCTCGTTCCCATTGTACTGGTATGGCTCTTTGCGGGCATAATACCAGACAATGACCACATTGGTTACACCGGTCAGGCAATATATTATATCCGGTGTTATCTTGATAAATGGCATTTTGGGAACAAGCACCAAGACATTGGCCGCAAAAGTTGCACAGTGTCTTATCGATGTTGGCTTTTAAGTGGGAATGTATGATCTGCTTCCCCGACCGGGCTATAGCTCCCGTGCCAAGGTTTTTTATAATGCCTCCGAATCCCACATCATCATGACCTTTAAAATGAGTAAGCACTACTAGCGCATCCGCTTCATAGATGGCTGCTCCGATCCGGGCCTCGGGAAGAGTCGGTCCGGCTTTTACGCTCCTATAGTCCAGGCCTTTTAACCCATCAGCGATTATAACTGGTGCACCGATGCCAAGCTGGTCAAATCCATTGAAAGCAGCTGTCTGCAGATGACGCACCCCCTCGAAACGTTCACGGTAGAAAAGCGTGTTACAGTCGGTTAAAAACGGCTGTCCCCCGGCTTCCTTGATCAACCTGACCATAACTTTGGCAAACTGAGGCCTCAACATGCGGGTATTGCCAAGTTCACCGAAATGCAGTTTTACAGCAGTCAGGTCATCGGGAGCAATGACCTGCTGCAGCCCGCTTGCATTACATAGCCGCTCCATCTTATGCATGGTACTGTCATCTTTACGCCCGTTAAAATCAACAAAATATACCGTACTCATTATGGCTTCCTCACCTGGCAAAAAAGGCCGGTAAACCAAGCGTTACCAGCCTTTTGCACGTATTATACTATTTCCATCCCTCAAAGGTATCCACATTGCCGCGGTCAACCACCGCCATGGGAGTCCAATAGATGTCATCCTTAACGGTTTGGCCTTCCAATACCTTCAAGGCCAGAATGACGCCGCCCTTGCCGAACAGATAGGGAGACATCGCCACGGTCGCATCCAGTTCACCGTTCTTGATGGATTGACGAGCATCGTCAATAAAGTCTACACCAACTACAGTTACCTGATCTTTCTTGCCGGCGGCCTTGAGTGCTTCAACCGCACCTAAAGCCATGACATCATTGGCACAGAATATGCCCTTCAGATCCGGATTGGCCTGCAGTAGGTTTTTGGTAAGATCATAAGCCTTCTGGCGATCCCAATTACCCGATTGAATCGGCAGTAACTCTACTCCCTTCGCGGCTTCAAAGGCTTTCTTGGACCCGGTTTTTCGGGCTTCACTCTGGGCAGCACCGGGTAATCCTTCAATGATGGCAACCTTGCCGGTGCCGATCTTATCAATAATGAACTCAGCACCCATCTTACCCTGATCCTCGAAATTGGAGGTTATAAACGCTGCAATCTTGGCGTTAGCCTTTTTGGCGGCCTCCGTGTCTACACTGGTACCAACGGCGACGACGGGGATCTTTTTCTCAGTTGCCGCTGCCACTCCGGGGACCAGATTAAATGGTGTAATAGCAGAGATAGCAATGGCATCATAGTCTTTATTGACCAAGGTTTTCATGGTTTCCAGCTGTGAATTGACATCATCTTCCTTGGGAGCAGACATTACATCAATCGTAACGCCATATTCTTTGGCGCCAGCTTCATAACCCTCTTTGACAGTAACCCAGAAGGGGTTGGCCAAGGTGATTTCCAGGGCAGCTAGTTTGTAAGCCTTGGAGGCCTTGGGCAGAGGCTCCAGCGATTTGAGCAGAGCAGCCTCGGTATCTTTGAATGCGCTATTGACGACCTTTTGCTCCTGAGTAGCCTTCGGGGCATTATCCTTGGGAGCCTCGACCTTTTTACCGCATCCGATCACGCTGACCAATAAGGCCAAAACCAATACGACAACTAAACTTTTTTTCACTTTCACTTTTCCTCCCTTTTTGGTATTTGATTCTATAATCAACGGTATTGAGCCATAAGCTCTCTTACCGAATGCTCCCCCCCCTTCAACCGCGGACCCAACTGCGTACATTTTAAAGCTGCACAGCCGCTGGCAAAATCAAGTGCGATCTCCGGAGTGGCTTTTTGCAGGAAATAGCTAAATATCAAACCACCGGCAAAGGCGTCTCCCGCTCCGGTCGTATCGATGGCTGGTACTTTATAGATAGAAGCCTTGATTTCTTCTGTTCCACATAGCCAGACGGCCCCCCCTTCGCCCCAGGTGGTGACCATGCCTAAAGGCGGGTTATGCCGTTCATTCAGCCGCCGGGCTGCTTGCTGGAAATCGCCTAAAGCCGTCAATTCCATCAGGGCTTCTTTGCCGGTCATAAACAGATCGCAAAGCCCGATCATATGGTTAAGCTCTTCGCTGGTAACTCCACACAGCTTCATAAAGGAGGGCGAACACTCCAGGTTAAAAACCACCGGAATACCTGATTTTTTGCAGTGTTCAGCGATCTTTATGGCCGGTTTCCCAGGAAACATGTCGGTATAGAACACTTTGATTCCGTCGGTCATCGCCGGATATACCTCTTCTGCTGACAAACTGAGGAGGCTGTTGCCCAGATTCGCAAAAATGGCCCGTGAACCGGTGGGTTCGACGGTGATAAAGGTATGTAGAGTGGTTCCCAAGCTGCGTTGAATTAAAAACTGGGTATCCACCCCGCATTGATCCAGATCGGCCTGGAATGCTATTCCGTACCCATCATCACCGATGGCGGCAATCATGCCAGCAGAAATCCCCAGGTTAGCCAGGGTAACCAGTACATTGGCACAGCTTCCGCCCGGCAGCAACTGTTCGGTATGAATAAAAGAGAAACCGTCTTCCCGTGGCAAGCTATCACACTGCATTACAATATCCATGGCGGCGGTTCCCAGTCCCAATACGTCCATTTTATGATTCCTCCTGTTTGCTCACTCGTAATGTGCTCTGGCTCCGCCAATCAAGCGGGGTCGGCAACGGGCAGCTACTACCCGGGCTCCGCCTATCATCTCCGTATCCAGCAGCAAGGGTTTGGGTACCGGTCTCAGGTGCATGCCAATCATGGTCAGACCGATATCGATCCCCATATCGCCCTGAATCGCTGACACCAGGACCGGATCACTAAAATATTCTTTATACGCCAGCGCGGCAAAAGTCCCCCCAGCTTCCGGTACGGGTACGGCAGTGACTGGCTCAAGTCTGCAGTTTTCGGCAAACTCCCGTTCAACAATCAATGCGCGGTTCAGATGTTCGCAGCATTGTACTGCCAGATTTATATCAGGTGAAATTACGGAGCGAAGGGTATCCAGGATCGCTCTGGCCAATTCGGGATCTCCCGTGCTGTCTTCGCGCCTGCCTTCCACACGGCCGATGCTGCAGGATACCACCAGGGTCATACCCTTTCGCCAGGTCCCCGCTTCCAGGAGCTGCGTCAAGATGCTGCGGGTCTGTTCCCGGACCAGATCGTGATTTAGCAAATCGATTCCCCCTAATCCAACATCTCCAGAAAGGCCTGTAGTCGATTCTTCAATATTTCCTGATCGGAGGACGAATAATCGGTCTCTAATTGAATAAAGGGAATATTCAGCTCATCTTTTATCAATTCCGCAACTTGATAAGACTCGATATTGTAGGTGTGGCAAGCCTGCCAGGTCAGATCTATCACCCCATCCACCTTAAAATCGGCGGCCATTTTCCGCAGGAGCTCCAAGCGTTTGGTATTGGGCGACATCACCGAGCAGGGGATAGCCAGATATTTCTCCGCCAGCAACAGCAATGGATCACGAAGGTCATTTTCATCGATACGCAAACCAACCGTCTTATAACCTCCGCAGTTCTCCATGGCTACCACCAAACCTCCGCACTCCTCTACCAGCTCAACCACCTTTTCGCTGCCCATCCCCACCGGTGTGCCGGTAAGCAGGATCCTGGGCCGGTTGATATCATATTGGGTTCCGCCGGACTCACGGAGTTCGGCAACCAGTTGGTCCAGCATGGTCACCCTCGCCCAACGGTCAGTATGAAAACCCAACTGCCAGGATACCTTGATCATGTCTATTCCAGAAATCAGGGGCGGACAGGCCTGATTCAAGTCAAATAAGTCTTTCAACGCACGATTTCCTTCGTTGACCACATGGATCGCTTCCCGCAAGGCCTCATCGGTGATTTCGACTGCGAAAGCCTCTTCTAAAACCTGCTTTAAGCGAATCATTTCCTGATACCAGATTTCCAGAGAGGCCGATTGATCGGGGACCTGGGGCAGGTGCATGATATGGACAGGTTTCAGGCGCTTCATAAGTTCAAACATTTTCTTTTTCCCATCACAGGTGGTCTCCCCGATCACCATATCGGAAAAGTGAAAATAGGGGCAGGTATCACTGACGGCAAATCCATAAGAGGATTTGATAAGGGGACACAGGTTGCGGGGCAGATGAACCTCCGCAGCTGCGATAGGTTCCTGTCTGGTACCGCATAGTCCGACTGGGATGGCTCCCGCTGCCAGTACCAGTTCCCGCGGGCCATAGGTGCAATAAATGCCGACCACTTTTACATCCTGCTCTTTAGCTGCTTTCAAAGTCATTATGTTTTTCTCACGAAGTTCATTAAATATCTCCAACACCCCAGTACCCATAAACAGCCTTCTTTCTATGAAACTTATATAACTTATCAACATATATATTATAATCAATTATTATTTGATTAGTAGTAACTAAGTTTTAACACTACATGATTTTTTCTGCAGCACTTATGCATATATGTTTGATAGTGGCAGAATCCCATGCCTGTTACTCAACTCAAATTTGCCGCCCTTTTGCTCAGTGACCGCTCTCTTTTTGCAGATAACGTATCAGTTTTACGGCTTCGATGGCATTTTCCGCATAGGAAGCTCCGATACGATCAGCATAGTCCTGGGATACCGGTCCGCCACCCACCATTATCTTAAGCTGATAGGGCAATTTCTCAGCCAGCAACTGCTCAATTACATTTTCCATTTGCCTCATGGTAGTGGACATCAGAGTGGACAGACAGACAAAGCGGGCCTGGGTTTCCCGTACTGCCTCAACGAAGGCCGGAGCGGGGACATCCCGGCCCAGATCGATCACCTGGTACCCGGCCACTTCCAACATCATTTTAACCAGGTTTTTACCAATATCATGAATATCACCTTCCACCACTCCGATAACAATGGTTTCGCCTTCTTTCCCTTCATCGTGAACAAGGTGCGGCGCTAAAACTGCCAGGCCAGCCTGCATGGCATCAGAACACAGCAGTATTTCCGGTATGAAATATTCCTTTTTCTCGAATAAGACTCCGGCTTCTTCCATCCCCCTGGCCAAACCATCGTGAATTACTTCGACCGGTGTGATTCCCATTTCTAAAGAATCATTAACCAGCGCGACTACTGCTTCCGAATCCATGTCTCTTACCGCAGCAGCCAGGCGTCCCAATATCTCGCTGTTCATCTTGCCCTCCTACATCTTCCTGCCGTACATGCGAGCAGCATCCATCAACGCCTGCACATTGCCCCGGGGAGTGTTCAATGCCAAAGTGCACCCCGAACTCAGAACAAAGCCACCCGGCGAATCTCCCGCCTGTTTAATGCAGTTCCGGCCAGCCCGGCGAACCTCGTCGGGAGTTCCATGCAGCATAACTGCGACCGGGTCTACATTACCCTTGAGGGCAACCCGGTCGCCAATGGCGTTTTTAATCGACTCCAGATCAACCTGATTGTCAACACTAATGCTGGAAACGCCGGTTTCAGCCATATCCATCCAGATGGGAACTGTATCACCACAAATGTGCAAAGAAGGCGCACTTCCCGTTTTTTGTACTGCCCAGGCTACAATTTGCATCAAATAGGGTTTCACAAATTGCCGGAAATGTGACGGGCTGATTACGGTGGACGAAGCTATCGGATCCCCAAGACTGCAGCTGAAGCCTCTCTTGTGTGCAGCATCCATATAGTTGAGGATACTGGCAGTCGTTAGCCGCATCAGGTCATGCACCTTTTCCGGATTCCGGCGAAGATCTTTCAGGAAATCATCCGTTCCGCGGACAAAGGCCGCTGCGGTAAATGGTCCTCCGACTCCGGTGGAAACCTTAACCCGATCACCAATGCGGTCGCGGATTCGCTCCAGAGCCTGAAGATAACTGGAGAGCCTTTCATTACGGTCGACCTCTACTGGCTGCAAATCATCAAGTTGAGAATAATCACTTATGGCTGGCGCAATGACCTGCGGCCGGTCATCATCAGGATAGTGCAGGCGGGCTCCCAATGCCTCGGCCAGGCCGTGATGACCTGGTCCCAGTCCAACCCCGTCATAACCGTAATAACGGAAAGCCTGTGCCTGAGCTTCGACCATTAAATCAACCGAATGCAGGTACGCCGATACCGGAACCCCAATAATACGAGTGACATGTTCACCCACCATTGGAGCACAGGGAATACGATCAATGGGCAGGCCTTTTTTAAATGCATCCATTCTTTCCCGGGGTGTCATTTCATCTGGCGGAATCATTGACTTCATCATCCTTTGTCAGAGTCATTTTTTCGCGAATCTTTAATGCGAGATTAATATTCTGTACCAAGGCTCGTAATTGTATCATCGAGGATACGCCGTTACTTAAGCGATCCAGGGCGGCATTGACCGCCGGGTGAAACGATTCTCCCCGCTCTTCGGCGGCTACTCCCTCTTTCAATGCTTCCTGCAACATGTTTTCATCCTGCAGCCGGTCTCTGGCTGGAATGGGATTGAGAATCAGGCTGCCCGAATTTTGTTTGTTGACGTCCGCATCAGTCAACCTATTCAAAATTGGCACTTCAACTGGCGGGTGCTCAAACAGGAACCCATCGCATTGGGATGTCTGCCATCCGGCTACCCGGGTACCTGATTGAATCAGATACTGCAGGGAAGCCGACAGACCCAAAACATCCTTTGGCGCCGAAGCAATCAAAACAACCGGGAGATTAATCAAACAATGCAGATCATCTGATTTATAGGCTCCTCTAATACCGCCCATACCAGCCGTTACGGTTATCGCCCCGCATTCGTTTGAGATACGCATGACGGCTGAAGCCGTAAGAAATCCACTTATTTGATTTTCTTGTGCACTTTTTAATTTATTACCATCTATACGCTGCATTTCCGGACGGTTTTTTACTGAAAGGAAGCAGGAAAGGTCCCCCAGCATGACTTTACCCGTTTCCATCCAGACCAAATAAATATCAGCATCAATTAATCTTGTTTTCCAACCATCACGTATTTGCTGATCAGATATTGAAGGCAGTCCCATGCCCAACAAGGCAGTTTCTACATAAATAGGAGTTAAAATCATAAAGCTCCTCACATCATTCAAAATTACAGCGCTGCTTCCTCAACTCGCTTGCTTCTCAGTTCAGAGATCACTACCGCTGCCAGAATAATCACCCCGACCAGAACCTGCTGATAGTAAGAAGCTATGCTGTTTATGGTAAGCCCGTTGCGAAGAACCGCCAGCAGCAGCCCCGCGATCACAGTTCCGGCCATACTCCCTTGTCCGCCCCGCATGCTGGTTCCGCCCAGCACCGCTGTGGCAATCGCGTCCATCTCCAACATATAGCCCGCAGTCGGATCAGCACAATTGAGGCGGGCGGTTAATACCAATCCGGCCAAACCAGCGCAGCAGGCCGAGAGTACATAAACCAGTATTTTATATCGGGGGACCGAGATGCCACTGCGGCGGAGGGCTTCCTCGTTTCCTCCCATGGCTTGAAAATAATAACCGCTCGGCGTCAGATTCAACAAAACAGCTCCCGCTGCCGCCACCAACGCTGTAAGCACTACGGGTGCCGGGAAAATACCCAGCGAACCACTGCCCAACCCGGTGAACGTACTGGGAAAACTGGAAATGGGAATCGCGCCGGTGATGATCAGGGTCAATCCCCGGATGATTGACAAGCTGGCCAAGGTAACAATGAAGGGGGTAATACGAAGATATGCTGTCAGCCCGCCGTTTACCAACCCGGATAAAACAGCGACCATCAGTCCTGCCGCAATTGCCAGGTAAGCGGAATAACCGGCGTGCATGGCCAGCCCCATAACCGCACCGGCCAATGCTGCCACTGCTCCCACCGAAAGATCAATTCCCCCCGCACAGATGACCATGGTCATCCCCACACCAACCAGGATGTTTAATGTACTTTGGTCCAGGATATTTCGCAGGTTATCCCACTTCATAAAATAAGGTGAGCTGAACGACATTATTATCATCAATCCTAATAACGCCAGCAATAACAGGCCCTGAGTACTAAATCGTCTATAGTTACCTGAACAAAACATCAATTGCCCGCCACCTTCCTGACTTCGGTTGGCAGGCCTGCCTTTATTCCTGTCATTAAGGCAACTACCTCTTCTAAATTAGTCGACCCGGTCGGCAGATCAGCCACCAGGCTGCCATGTCGCATGATGCACAGGCGATCGGCCAAGGCAAAAACCTGCGGAAGATGATGACTGACCAAAACTACTGCATAGCCCTGTTCCCTTAAGTTGCTGATCAAGGCCATAACCTGCTGGCTTTCTTTTATTCCCATAGCGGCAGTCGGTTCATCTAGAACAATAATCTTCCCTCCTTGGTGAATGGCACGCGCCACCGCCAGCGCCTGGCGCTGCCCCCCCGACAGACTGCCCACCGGGACTTTAAGTGATGGAATATTAATATGAAGCCGATCGAGCAGGTGCCGGGTTTCTCTCTCCATGCGCCGGCGATCTACGAAATATCCCGCTTTGCGATGTTCTTTGCCCAAAAAGACATTACTGACCGCATCGCGACCATTCACCAAAGACAGATCCTGGTAGACCGTAGTAATTCCGCTTTGCATAGCCCGGGCCGGAGTCAGGTGTTTGAAAACCTGGCCCCTGATGCTTATCTCCCCCGCATCAGCTGCGTAAACTCCTGATAATATTTTTATAAGCGTGGATTTCCCGGCGCCGTTATCCCCTACCAGCGCCAGAACCTGTCCACTGAAAACCTCTAGGCTGACCCGATCCAATGCTTGAATATTGCCGAAAGATTTGCTGATATTGAATAGGTTTAATACCGCTGCCTGTCCATTTGTTTTCACTGGGGAAGCCTCCTGCCACAATTATTCTTTATTATTATAAATATAATTACAAAAAATAAGAATAGTCTTGTGCGGATATCTGTTTTTCATTCACTCCAGACAATTATTTATATTAAGGAATGGCCTAACACTAACTCTATTAATACATTCGGCCAATAATTCCTTATGTTAATAATATAAATAATACTTGATTATCGCGTGAGACCCTGATATTATCAATTTAATTATGATTTAATGCGCTATGCAATAATTAATGGAGGTAATAGCCATGTCTGACAATCAGCAAACCATATTGATAGAGGTCTTGAGCGGAACTAGTCCCGGCGGCGGAGGGTGCAGCTGCTGTTCTTCAGCAGGTCATTGCTCAACCACCCCGGTAGAAGAGATGCGTGAGATGAGCGATCGATTGAGTGATGAACTCAAGCAGTCCTTTGGAGACAGAGTTGAAGTACGGTTTATCAACGCCGACGAGACCGGCCTGAGCCAGTATCCCTTAGTGAGTCAGGTGCTGCAGAGGGGATATCCCTATCCCATTACCGTGATCAACGGAGAACCCAAATTCGCGGGCGGGATAATGCAGAGTGAAATAATCACTACCATCGAGGAAATACTGGTTAATCAACAGTAATCAGCTTTCCTACAAGTTACTAATGGCAATAACCAAGGGCCACCGATCATTGTGTCGGTGGCCCTTTTGATAAATAATATCTTCAGACGATTTTCCCGATCTGGCGTATTATCGATTATCCGTCCCAGAGCAAGACGGATAATCGATGAATTGTGCCGCTGCTGCTTGAGACTTTTGGCTGGAAAGCCTCAAACACCCTTTTATAACCGAACCGTCATAAGTCCTGATTAGTTTAACTTGGCTGCGTATTCCGGTTTAAAGTGCTTCAGAGTAGTGAGCACCGGAGACGGAGCTGCCTGGCCCAGGCCGCATAAGCAGGCCTTGGTCATAACCGTGCCCAGCCTTTCCAGATTGTCCAGGTCGCCAGCCTTGGCATGACCATGGTTCAGGCGTTCCATCATCTCATGCATTCTGTGCGTACCTTCCCGGCAGGGGGTACACTTGCCGCAGGATTCATGTTCAAAGAACTTCATGATGCGGTCTACTACATCGACTATATCCCGGGTCTCATCCATAACAAAGAAGGCACCGGAGCCCAGGGTGGCGCCAATTGCCGACATGGAATCGAAGTCCAGCTGAGTGTCGAACAGGGATTCGGGGATGAAACCGCCGGAGGTTCCGCCGATCTGGATCGCTTTAACCTTTTTGCCGCCGGCTACGCCGCCGCCAAAGTCGTCCAATACTTGACGGATGGTGGTATTGGTAGGCACTTCGACAAATATGCGGTTATTGACGTCACCAGTCAGGGTGAGTACCTTGGTTCCGGGATAGGAACTGGCTCCGATGGCTTTATACCAGTCAGCGCCCTTTTCTAAGATTGCCGGAATGTTGACAAAGGTCTCCACGTTGTTAACAATAGTGGGTTTTCCCCATAAGCCGATGACCGGCGGGAACGGCGGTTTGAAGCGGGGTTCACCGCGATGGCCCTCGATGGATTCGATCAGGGCGCTTTCTTCACCGCATACATAAGCGCCGCCGCCCATGCGTACTTCGATATTGAAGTCGCCCAGTACGCCCTTGGCCTTGGCCTGGTCAATGGCCTTATTCAGCTTCTCCACTACATAGGGATACTCACCCCGGCAGTAGATGTAGCCCTGATTGGACCCGATGGCATATCCGCAGATGGCCATGCCTTCCAGCAGGCTCTGGGGATCATTCTCCATGATGATACGGTCCTTGTAGGTTCCGGGCTCTCCTTCATCAGCATTGCAGACCACGTACTTCTGGTCCGTCTTGATGCCATAGGAAAAGCTCCATTTCATACCGGTATTGAAACCAGCACCGCCGCGGCCTCTGAGGCCAGACTTCTTGACTTCATCGATCACTTCGGTCTGACTCATCGCGCGAGCCTTTTCTAAAGACTTATAGCCGCCGGCATTGATATACTCATCGATATTCAGCGGATCTATTTTGCCTAGGTTGCGCAAAACGATACGCATTTCCTCTGCCATTTATTTATCCTCCCTTCGAGAAATAGTTTTGAATTTTAAATTATTAATTATGGTGGGAAAAGCTCGCTTTTCCTCTCCTTAATTCAAAATTAAGAATTCATAATTAAAAATTGCTTACTTGTATTCCGCCAGGATGGCGGGGATCTTCTCTGCAGTTAGATCGCCGTATGGCTTGCTGTTTATGGTTATTACCGGGGTAGCCTGGCACTGCCCAACACATTCGGTCAGTTCCAGACAGAACTTTCCGTCAGGAGTAGTTTCGCCCATCTTGATTCCCAGTTCACGTTCCAGAGCAGCCACGACTTTATCAGCTCCGGCTACGTGGCAAGGAGCGCTCTCGCAGATACGGATGACGTTCTTACCGCGGGGCCCTACCTTCAGATAGGAATAGAAGGTGGCTACCCCCCAGGCCTTGGCCTTGGGCATCTTGAAGGCTGCTGCTGCCGCTGCCACAGCTTCTTCGGGTATATAGCTGTATTCTTTCTGAATGGCATGGTAAGCCTCAATTATGCCGCCGGGTAGATCTTGGTATTGGCTGATAATCTCATTGTAGTCTGCCATTATTGTTTTCACCTCCTGATTAATACTCTGCACTTGATTTTTCTGATCATGATTAAGCCGTTTCAATCTTTACTGCGCAAACCTTGTACTCGCCAGTTCCGGCCAGATCGCAGACAAAGGGACTGGTAACCTCATTGGTCGGCGTACTGCTATAATGGTGGGACATCCAGATAACCCCGGGCTGCACCTGATCGGTTACCCAAGCGGTGGTCAACACTGAACCACGGCGGGAGGTGACTCGCATGCGGCTGCCGGTTACCAATCCCATACTGGCAGCCTGTTCGGGATGAACCTGGGTCATTTCCCGATCCCACACACTGACGATACCGGCGGAATACTGGGTGGTGACATTATAGTGCTGCATTATGCGGCCAGTACAAAGCAGAATGGGATAATCCGCGTCCGGCATTTCTCCGGGCGGTATGTGTTCATTGGGCTGAAATCCGCCCAGGCCGCGGGTGAATTTGCCGATATGCAGTATCGGTGTCCCCGGATGATCGGCGGATGGGCACGGCCAGTGTACCGACTCTTTTTCCATTCGTTCGAAGCTTATGCCCGCCATAGAGGGAGATAGTGAAGCCATTTCCGCCCAGATCTCACTCGGGTGGTTATAGCTCATGGGATAGCCTATACGAGTAACCATCTGGCAAATGGTCTCCCAGTCGCCCTTACCAGGTAGAGGCTCAATGGCTTTGCGAACCCGCTGCGGCCTGCGTTCGGTATTGGTGAAAGTACCATCACACTCGGCAAAGCTAGCGCCTGGCAGCACTACATCAGCCAATTCGGCGGTTTCGGTCATAAAGAGTTCCTGCACCACTAAAAAGTCCAGGTTCTTGATGGCCTCTTTTATATGATTGGCGTTCGGGTCGGTCAGCACCGGATTTTCACCCAGGATATACATGACCTTGACCTTGCCTTCGTGGGCGGCCTCAAACATCTCCGGAATCTTTAGTCCCACTTTATCAGGCAGCGAAACGCCCCAGGCCTTTTCGTGTTTTTCCCGGGCGGCTGGATCACTTACATTCTGATACCCGGAATAGACATTGGGGAGAGCCCCCATATCACAGGCGCCCTGCACGTTGTTCTGACCGCGAACCGGATTAACGCCTACTCCAGGACGACCGATATGACCGGTCAGCATGGCTAGATTGGCGATGCTCATAACGTTGCGGGTTCCACAAATATGCTCAGTGATACCCAGGGAATAGAAGATCATGGCCTTATCGGTAGTGGCATACAGACGCGCTACCCGGTAAAGGTCTTCTACCGGGACTCCGGTCAGTTCGGAAACCCGTTCGGGAGTATATTCAGCGGCCAGCGCCTTCATCGCTTCATAGTTCTCTGTGCGTTCCTCGATGAATTTCTGGTCTTCCAGACCCTCTTTTATGATGATATGCATTAAGCCATTGAGCAGAGGGATATCAGTACCGTGTTTCTGCTGCAGCCAGATATCGGATTCGGCGGCCAGTTCAGTCCGGCGGGGATCACATACCACCAATTTGCAGCCATGACGGGCCGCTTGACGCATCTTATAACCCAGGACCGGGTAAGATTCAGTGGGATTGATACCGATCAGGAACAACAGTTCAGCTTCATTGGTCACCTCCGACAGGATGTTGGTCATAGCACCGCTGCCGAAAGAATTGGCCAGGCCGGCTACCGAAGGAGCGTGACAGGTACGGGCGCAGTGGTCCACATTGTTGGTGCCCATGGCAGCACGGGTAAATTTCTGTACCAGGAAATTCTCCTCATTGGTACAGCGGGCTGAGCTTAGCGCGGCAAAGGAATCCGCGCCGTTCTTGGCCTTGTTGTCATTGAACTTCTGCGCAATCAGATCAAAGGCCTCATCCCAGGTGGCTTCCTCGAATTTACCATTGCGCTTAATTAACGGGGTCTTAAGCCGTTGGGGACTATAGATGAAATCCCAGCCAAAGCGTCCCTTGACACACAGGCTGCGGCCATTTACCGGTGATTTCGGGTTGGAAAGCACGCCAACTACTTTGCCCTTGTTTACAGCCAGGTCAAAATTACAGCCGGTGCCGCAGAAGGGACAGGTGGTCTGTACTCGCTCGATTTCCCAGCGGCGTCCTTCACCAGCCATGGTTTTTTCAGTCAGGGCTCCGGTCGGACATACCGCCACACACTGACCGCAGAAAACGCAATCGGACTGAATATAGTCCACATCACCGGCACAGGCGGCCTTGCGATGAAATCCCCGGCCTTGATAAGACAGGTTGTCTTTGCCGGTCATTTCCTCACAGGCCCTTACACAGGCCCCGCAGAGGATACATTTGTTCATATCGCGTAATATAAAGGGATTGCTGTCATCGATCTCGTAAGCATGTTTATCGCCTGCGAAGGGGGTCTCTTTTACACCATACTGGTAGCAATAACCCTGCAGGACACATGCACCTGCCTTGTCACAGGTCATGCAGTCCAGGGGATGATTGGCAACAAGCAGTTCCAGTATAGTCTTTCTGGCCGCCACGACAGCTGGCGACTCGGTCTTGATCTTCATCCCGGACGTTATCGGCGTAACACATGAAGCAGGTAGCAGGCGGTTTCCTTCTATTTCCACTACGCAAAGACGGCATGCGCCCAACGGGCTAAGCTCTGGATCATAACATAAGCGGGGTATCTTGATCCCGGCTCCTTCGGCAGCCTGGAGAACGGTGCTGCCCACCGGGGCCTCGACCTCCTTCCCGTTTATGTTGATTTTGATCATTTCCACTTCTTTCACTCCTTCCGAACTTTAGGGTAAAAAGGACATAAAAAACTCCTAACTGTGTAGGAGGAAGGTTCAATATTGGTATGATTGCAAATGCCCTATTTGCTTTCAAAATGCTTGCTCCTTCCCCCTTCCAGAAAAACCTCACAGGGCACCAAACGCAAAGTGTAACAATAGTGACCTTTCGGCAATATTGAACAACAGCGCAATTGGTTTTTCTGGCTAGTGACTCCTTTCCAAGTAAGGGAGGCAAACCCGTTTCCAGATTTACCGTACCGGCAAATAACCGTGTCGGCTAAATCCCCCTGGCCGTAGCTTTAGGCGAAGTAGCTTTGGAGCTGCACTTTCAAATAAGTTGTTTTTAAGTATTGACTGCTATGCAAGACATAGGACGAAGCAATACTGAGGTATGCTAAAAGTAAGCATGCTAAGATATGGGAAGCCCTTTTAGGCAGAGTGTTTAAAGCAGGTTACATCGCTTTAGTGATCCTCTGGCTGAATTCGGTAGAGAAAGGCTTCAATATATCCATGTCGTTAACATTATTCACTCGAACACAACAAACCACCGGTTTGTTCCGTTTAGTTCACACCAACTGGTTCATTACTTGCTTGATCCGTGTACTTGATAGCACTTTCTCACCTCCCTCAGACGCAACTTGAGCCGTAAGAAAACCCAGTTTTCCTCCGAGCCCGGTTGACCGGCAACTTGGTTCCGGCAAATTCGGTATATTATCACTTCGACACGTAAGTTAATATTCCTTCTATTTATTCTTAGTATAAATATAATTTTGGATAATTCCCCTCCAGGCATGCAATAACCAGGGGTAAAAAAACTGTACGAAGAACTTGCTCCGGAACTCTATGAGCAGGAGAGCTCTGATTCGTATCCAATATATGAATGTTAAAGTGAAGACTTTATTGGGCGTGCAAATATATAAACGATAGATTTGTATTACTAAATAAACCGCCAACGTCCAGCCGGTTCAGGAATGCTTGGTTAGTCTCGTTAGCTGTTCGTGCAGGCTGGAGCCAGGAAACTCGCTGGCCAGGATGTCCAGCCATATCTCATCATATTTCCGGCCGTTTATGATCTTAGCCTCCCGCAGCCGACCCGCCTCTTTGAAACCACAGGCTTTATAGCAGCTGATAGCCCGCGTATTGAAGGAGTAAGGCCGCAAATAGATATTATTCAGATTTAGGATATTGAAGCCATAATCCAGCAGCAGCATGACCGCCTCCCGGCCATAACCCTGGCCCAGCAGATCCCGTTCCCCGATAAATATGCCGATTTCTGCCTTGCGGTTGACCTGATCGATGTTGACTATCCCGCAGTTACCGATCAGCCGATCATCCGCCGCCAGCCGGATGCCAAACTCCGGACGCTGCTCTTTGAGCGACTGGATCAGGAATTCCCGCTCTCGTTCCAATCCGATATTGACGCTGAAGGCATTCAGATATACGGCAATCTCCGGATCGTTCAGCCATTGTACATAGAGAGGTGCGTCCTCCACCTCCATGGGAGATAGGTAAACGCGGGAACCTGAGATTTTTCTTATACCCATTATTTTTACACCTCCATGCGACGATAAACACAAGAGAACAATCTTCCTGCTTATTCGTGTGCTTCTTAATGATAACCTTCGAAATTGTCGTTCAGATATCACCAAATCATAACTGCGAGATTTCTTTTCCGCTCGTCGAGTCGAATACAAACTTTTCAGCAACTGTCTTTGTGTCATATTTCAGTTTCGAATAAGTGATTTCATGCGCCTCCTGGTCATAGTCGACCTGATAGACATATCGAATTCCGTCTTCTATGCGTTCAACATTGCCGACCCAGAGCGGATACTTTGATAGATTTCGATTCTCACACATCATATTGGACACCTCAACGGATACGCCGAGCGAAGTAAGCAGCGGATGGTCAAAGTCGCCATAATTTCCAATTGCAGCATGGCGGCTGATAGACTTAAGATATATTGCAGCATATTCTCGCTCCTGCGTCTGCAGCTCCTTTACTCTGCTCGCACTGATATTAAGGCACTGGAACTGCAACGCTAGCGGAAACATTTTTCTGATAGAAGCAGCATACCCCTCCCCGTCCTCCGGTTCTTGGTAGTTCACCATCGAATAGGTTCCGGCTCCATCTTTGGAAAACTTGATTACGCTTGGAATCACGCCGGTGCCACTGACTTTCACGAAGTTTCCATCTTCAAAGCCATATTCGCCATACATGGCTAGGACATAGGCGATCACGCTGGTTCCCTCGGTGGTACTATCCATGATATAGTGGCCCTCAGCCTGACATTCACCAGCCAAATAAGAACCTCGATTTTTGGTGAGAATGGCGTTGGATACGGCTTTATCAAGGTTGGAAGTAGCCTGTGTAGTATCATCAAAGTTGCTTGCTGAAGTATCCGGTGCGGTTGGTCGCGTCATCACATAGCCGATAATTCCTGCCGCTATTAAAAACAGACATAGTAGCACAATCCACTTTCCTTTATTCATACCCTTCTCCTACCTTTGTTTTCAAGCGTTGCTTAAAATGTCTACCATGTCCACCAGTCTGGCGTACCTTGCAGACGGGGCAATTATTATGTAATCATAGCACATATTCTATATCACCACGCCGTGAAAGTTAGCTGCGACGTGCTTTTAGTACCTATTAATGACCCACCAATTAATGAGGCATAATGACACAACAATAACGTCCCCTTGTGTCCAGTTCTAACAACAGTGGGGCAGCCCGTCGGGTCGGCAATTTTCTATTGTGTCATTGCGAGCGCAGCGCGGCAATCTTCCCCCGTTTCCATAGCAATGACACACACAGATTTTCGCAGCAACTCCAGAAGCTATAACTCCTCTTTACCATCGTTTCACACTGCCCATTGACTTTATCCGACATTATGTTAGTCTACATATAGTTTTAATTACTAGACCAACAGTTATTGTAAATTTTTTGTAAGGACTGGACTAATGCTTTCTTGGTTGCGTTATTTTTTAATTGTAATCTATCTGTTTCTAGTTGGAGCCGTAGGCATCCTGGTCTGCCTGGCCCGACCATTTCATCCCGATAATACCAGGTGGTTTGCCCGCATCTATTCATGGGGTGGGGCTGCCATACTGGGCATAAAAATTCGGAGACACAATTACGACAGCCTGAAAGATATCGGGCCCTGTGTATATGTTGTAAACCACCAGCATAATTTCGATCTCTTCATCTGTGGACGAGTAGTGGCCAAGCGCACGGTTACCGTGGGAAAAAAGAGTCTGCGTTGGCTGCCCTTTTTTGGACAATTGTACTGGCTGGCGGGCAATGTGCTGATCGATCGGAAAAACCGTAAGCAATCAAGCGCTACCGTCAATGCCTCGACCCAGGCCCTGACCTCTAAAAATACTTCGATTTGGGTATTTGCTGAAGGCACCCGCAATCGCGGGATAAACTTGCTGCCTTTCAAGAAAGGCGCCTTCCAGATGGCTATTGAGGCAGGCGTCCCTGTCATCCCGATCTGTGTGAGCAGTTATGTGAAAAATATGGATCTGCGGCGGTTGAAAAGCGGGGTAGCCGAGATCCGTGTACTGCCGCCAATCATGACCGACTTGCTGACTAGCGAGGATATCGCCAATCTAATGAAGCAATGCTGGGATACTATGAAGGAAACCATCGAGGCTATGGACCGATCGGTATACTCCTGCTCCTGATGAACACGCCCTGGTATGGTTGGTGATAATGGCTCATTGTTAAAATATATGCACATCCGGTTTTCTGCCCTTGCTCCATCTAATGCGGTGCTGCTCAGAGATTAGTCATACTGCTTCCCAATCTTTGCTCCCGTTTATAGGCCTGTTGAATATACTACTGCTATACTGTAACAATAGTATTATGAGCCCACCTTGAGCTTATCTGATGCAGAAGTCTGGTCGAGGTACCTGAAGGAGGTATTCCGCTTGATAAAATATGTGGTCTTCGATTTTGATGGTACCCTGGTAGACTCACTGGATATCATCATTAAGGGCTACAATCAGATGGCCGCAAAATATCGTTCCCGGCAGATCACATCAGAGGATCTGCTTATACTGAAGGGAATGACCATCCCCGAGCGTTGTAAATTCCTCAATTTCAAATTGTATATGTTCCCGCTGGCCGCCCTGGATATATACAGGTTCTACCGCCAGTCACTTACCGACCTGCACTTCAATCCAGGAATGAAGCAGCTCTTGATCGATCTGCATGCACAGGGTTACAAGCTGGGGATCATCTCCACTAATTCCGAGTACAATATACGCGAGTTCATGAGCCGCAACGGAATCGATTTCATCGATGACATGCACTGCTCCAACAATATCTTTGGCAAGGATAAGGACATTAAAAAGTTCCTCCGTGTAAATAAGCTGCAAAAATCAGAGATGATCTACGTGGGTGATGAGGTGCGGGATATCGTAGCCTGTAAGAAAAACGGAGTGAAGGTCATCTGGGTAAGCTGGGGCTATGATGATATCGAAAATGTTAAGAAAGAAAATCCGGACTATGTGGTCCACAGCCCGGATGAGATTATCGGCCATATAAATCCTTAGCTTTTCTTTTCACTGCACTCTAACTACCGCCGGGCTTTCTCCTCCATTATTTTCTGACCCAGCCCCTGAGGATCAGAATCCATGATCAGATCCGGTCCGGGCCGTCCGCTGGCGGTTATCAACAGACCGGGCGCATGGGTCGGAAAACCTGGTTTGGGCGGCACCGGGCCCACCCCCACTTCGGTATTGATCACCTCTACACTCTGAATATCCTCCCAGTTTAAAACCAGATCCCTAACTATACCGTGATACACAAAGCTTTGCTCGGTAAATTCATACTTCTTGCCGCTAAAAATCGGCCAGCGTATCAGGGCTTTTACCGTCCAATAGATCCAATAGAGCATAATGCTGAAAACATAGGTCAGGGCAGCGATGATGAAAATCAGGGCAGCCGCCCCCATGTTTATAAAGGTTTCCTGATCGCTCATGCCCAGGGCCAGCGTAGCGACCAGGGCCAGCAGCACTATGGGGAAAAACTCACGGTTGGTCAGCGCATACTGCGCGTCTCCCAAGCGGATTCGCTGCACTATACCTGCCAGGCTGCGCCAGAAAATGAAGAGCAGAACATCAAAGATGGCAATAAGCAGGATAGCCCCGGCTAAGGCCGCACTGCCGTCGATAAATCCATTTACGAAAGCCAGCACCAGGGCTGCCAGGGCTATCAGGCCAAAGAACGTCGATTCTACCTTACCGATGGCATATAGCTTCTGGGAGCGCTGACAGATAACCCGGGCCCCCAACAGGAAGAAGAACAGGATAGACGCACCAAAGCATACTGCTACCAGCCATCCCGCCAATTCTCTCGGCTTGGTCACCATCTGCAGGAACCAGTCATGGTCCAGGGTTGCCGATATTATAATAATTGCGGCCACGATTGCCAGATAAAGCCTCATGGTTTGCTCCTCCCACCCATCTTTTTAGAAATTACTAATAACTACGCCCAAATTATACTAATTATACTGCGAAAGCATTAATGGCGATGATTTAACATGGTAAGGCCGTCTGCCAGCCGGCCTGAGTATGATAACCTCTAATACTACTGGATTAATTAATGTATCATGGTATTAGATTTTTTTATTTTGAAATGAACCTTTTACCCTTTGGCTTGGTCTTAATAATCAGGACGCAACAAAACAAGGCAAGTGAAAATACTCTGTTGAAAAACAGACAATGAGGTATCGTCCTTGAACGACAAGAGGTTTTTAGAACTGTTGCATAAGGAAGAAGGCAAGCTCTTTCGCATCGCCCTGGCCATCCTGGGCAGTGAAAGCGATGCCTGGGATGCTTTGCAGCAAGCGGTGGAGCAGGCCTGGCGCAGCCGAAGGTCACTGCGGGGTTCGGATGCCGTGTTTCCAGCCTGGATCAAGAAGATTACGGTCAATTGCAGCATCAACCTGCTGCACCGGCGGGAGCGGGTGATACCGGTGGACCCCCTGACACTACCTGCCGTAATGTACGATCCACCGCTGTCAGATGCGGCCATGATCTGGCAGCTGGTGGAAGAGCTGGGGCCCGATTTACGCAAGGTCATTGCCCTGCGCTACCTGGGGGATCTTTCCCTGGAGGAGATCGCCCGGGCTTTGGGTATCCCGCTGGGAACGGTAAAATCTCGGCTCCATATAGCTCATAAGCGTTTAAAAGAAATGTTGGATGATAAAGAACAGAAGGGAGTAGGTAATATTGAAGCGTGACTCCAGCAATGAGATAGATAATCGTATGAATCAAGCCCTGCAACATTGGGCTGATGCCGGCAATCTGACCCCGGAACAGTCATTTAATTTGGAGCGACTGGTCTACGGGATGTCGCATCAAGGCCGACGCAGCACTACCGCCTCGGTCCTACGAGGGGCTATCGCTACTATCGCCGCCTATATCACTATGCTGTTTCTAGCCTGTCCCGCCGCGGGAAGCATTCTTCCGGCGGCCCAGGTTCTGGCTCGGCAGGAGGGGCCTCCCCCGGTTATCCTGGTTGAACAAGGGGTATACTCGGCGATACCAGCTGGCATTCCTGCCAATATGGTGATTTTGAGAGGAGCTCGGTCATGAGACAGTATCTGGAGATGTTCAAAGAACTTATATCCATCGTTATCATCGCCTTTATTCTAGCTATGTTGCTGCGGACCTTCGTCATCGAAGGCCGGGTAGTACCAAGTGGTTCTATGTTACCTACCATAAAGGTGGGTGATCGCTTGATGGTCAATAAGTTTATTTATTCCTTCAAAGAACCGACTCGAGGAGATATTGTGGTCTTCCATCCTCCGGAGGTGCTGAATTCTAAACACGATTATGTCAAGCGGCTTATCGCTTTGCCGGGCGATAAGGTGGAAATCAAGAACAGCAAATTATATATCAACGATAAGGAAGTCGATGAACCCTATATTGCCGAACCTATGCTGGAAGACTTCGGTCCGGTCATAGTTCCGGACAACAGCCTGCTGGTGATGGGTGACAACCGTAATGGAAGCTTCGACAGCCGGAAATGGAATGCCTGGTTGACGCAGGATCGCCTGGTGGGCAAGGCCTTTTGCATTTACTGGCCGCTCCAACACCAGACTCTGCTGCAACGGCAAATCTCCTTGGTTACCCGGAGTTGGGCCAGTATGACCGCAGGCTTAGCTCAACTGGCTGAGCAAAGGAGTTAGAGATAATGGGAGTTTTAATAACGCTTATCATCACCATTATAATGATACATATTCTGGTGCTGGCCCATGAATGGGGTCACTATCGGGCTGCCCGGCGGGCCGGTATCCCGGTGCTGGAATTCTCGATCGGCTTAGGGTGGCGGCTCCTGGCTCTGCGACGCCGGGAAACGGTCTATTCCCTGCGTATAATTCCGCTGGGTGGTTATGTGCTGCTGGATCTAGCGCTAAGCGATCAATCACTTGACCACTATACCCCAAAAAAGAAGATCATGGTGGCCTTGGGCGGGCCTTTGATTAATCTCGGTCTGGCTCTGCTGATCTTCATCGGCATCTATAGCGTATCAGGCATACCTTGCTATTCCACCCAGCCGGTTATTGGCCGGGCAATAAATGAAATGCCGGCAGGCAAGGCCGGTATCCAGGCGGGCGATGAAATTATATCCGTAAACGGCCACCGGGTAGAGAAATGGACCGATATCACCCGGGCGGTCAGCCAAGTGACTCCGGGAAGTCCCTGCTCTGTTCTGGTGCAACGTAACGACCGGATGCTCTCCTTTCACCTGACCACGGGGAGAGATGAAAGCTCCGACCGAACAGTAATTGGGGTAGAGCCCCAATTATTCTACCAGCGGCAAAATATAGCGAAGGCAATAGCCATCGGCTTCCAGCAAACCCTTCAGACTGGTATGGCCATTGTTAGCAGTCTGGCCGGATTGGTCACCGGTAGTGTTGCTGCCGGAAATATGGTCGGACCTATCGGACTGACCGGTATAGTAGGCGCCAGCCTCGTTTATGGCTGGCGGGAAGTCTTAGGCTTGGCGGCCTTTCTCTCCATCAATCTGGGCATCTTTAATCTGCTGCCCATCCCTTTCCTGGACGGAGGACGCATATTGCTGGCCGCGATTGAGGCTGGCCGCAGGCGAGCTTTCGACCCGGAGAAAGAGGCCTGCTTGCATTGGTTGGGACTGGCTTTTCTTATGGTCCTGATGCTCTACGCCAGCTATAATGATATCGTTCGCCTGCTCTAGGAGAACTCATTCCCCACTCCGGCGATGCTGGCATTGATGGCAATACCCATAGATCTCGAACTGGTGCTGCACCACCTGGAAATCCTCCTCCTGCAGCACCGCCTCCAGATCTGGAGCCATGGGACATTGTTCCAGATCCCTGATCTCTCCGCATTGCAGGCAGATAAGATGGTGGTGGTGCTCAATTCCGGCCATTTCATAGCGGGCCTTGCCATCAGCAAAACTGGAGCGTATTATCATACCCTGTTCACTGAGGGTATCCAGGTTGCGGTACACCGTACCCAGGCTGATATTAGGCTGAATTTTCCTGGCCTGCTGATAGATTTCTTCGGCACTCATGTGTTCAGGGCTGGCCGCCAGCAGATCCAGTATAGCCTGGCGCTGCTTGCTGTTGCGCAAGGTGCGGTTGCCTGATGAGTTTTCCCCGTTCATAATCACACTCCTTATTTACTCGTACACTTGCTAATTCGGCCTCATCTGACGACCCAACACCGTAAGAAAGAAGATAAGTGCCGCGCATAAAACGATAGTGGCACCGCTGGCCGTCCCCCAGTAATAGGAGATGATCAAGCCGCTTATACCTGAAATTATAGCTATAATGAGTGACAGAACATGATACTGCCGCATGCTGGATGCCAGATTGCGGGCGGCAGCGGCTGGCAATACCAACAAAGAACTAATAATGAGTATCCCTACCCACTGGATAGATACCGTTACCACCAGAGCCAGCAGCAAAGCAAAGGTTAACTCCAGCGCCCGCACCTGTTTACCGCGGCTGCGGGCCAGGGTCGGATTTACACTGACCAGCAGCAACCCGTTGAAGAACAGCAGCCAAAAGATCAAGACCCCCACTAAAACTGCCAGCAGCAGCATGATCTCCCGTCCCTGTATGGAAAGCAGGTCGCCGATCAGGAAATTGGAATAACGGGCAAACCCGCCTCCCCGTGATAGAATAACAATTCCCAGGGCTACCGCAGTAGACGAAAATACTCCAATGATAGTATCCGGGGAACTGCGGGCGCTTTGTTTAATCAAGGAGATGCCCAGCGCCAGCAGGATAGAAAAAGCGATCATCGTCCCCAGGGGATCGCGCATACCCAGCAGCACGCCCAGAGCAATGCCGGTCAGGGCAGAATGCCCGATGGCATCGGAGAAGAAGGCCATGCGGTTATTGACCACCATAGTCCCCATCAATCCGAACAACGGACAGACCAGGATCACTCCCAACAAGGCGTTCTGCATGAAATGATACTGCATCCACTCGAAAGGGAGCAGCCAGTGCAGGGCATTAATTACGCTTGCCATGGCCAGCCCCCCAATCTATTTTCTGGGCTACCGGTTCCGGACGGGGAGCGATACCCTCCAGGGGAACCAACCCGAAGCTCTTGATCACCTCAGGATCGGTGAAAATTGCTTGCGGAGTGCCTACCTTCTGAATAGAACGGTTCAAAAAAACCACCCGATCCGCATAACGGGCCACCAGGCCCAGATCATGAGAAACCAGGATGATGGAAAGATCGTTTTGCGTGCGCAGGTCGGAGACCAAGTCATAGAACAGCTCCAGCCCGCGTTGATCGACTCCGGAGACCGGTTCATCCAGCAGCAGGAGATCGGGCATCGGGTCTAAAGCCAGGGCCAGCAGTACCCGCTGCAATTCCCCCCCGGACAGATCCCCCAATCGCCGCTTCAGCAGTTGTTCGGCCTGCACCCGGGCCAATTGATAGGCGGCGTGTTTTTGCATCCGCCGGCCGGCGCCCAGCCACACCGGACGACGGCGCCGGGCTGCCGCAAACAGATCCAGCACACTAAGGGGCGAACCGGGGTCAAACTGCAATTGCTGCGGAACGTACCCAATTACCGGCTTAACGCTGTCACCACCGATGGCATTGAGGTAGCTCAGTCTTCCACTATGGTTTATATCACCCAGAATGGCCTTGAGCAGCGTGCTCTTGCCCGCTCCATTGGGTCCGATCAGGGCTGTCAGTTCACCGCAATGGATGTGGAGATTGACATCATCCAATATTACGTTTTTCCCCCGCACCACCCTCAGGTCCTCGATAGTAGTGCAGCAGAGCCCGCAGGCCTGGCGGTTATTGAATCCGTTTTTCGCTTGCTCGGTCACTACTCCAACGCCTCTTTCAGTATCCGCAAATTCTGCGTCATGATCTTGATATAGGCATCCGGCTGGTCTGGTCCAGTGACGCCGGGATCCAGACTGTACACGGTGGCTCCCGTCTCGCTGGCTATGGTTTGGGCAGCCTTTACCGAGTATTGCGGCTCAGCAAAGAGCGCCCGGGTGCCGGATTTTTTCACTGTCTCGATGGTCTGAGCCAATTCGGCCGCAGAGGGTGCCGAACCCGGTTCCCGCTCGATAATGGCCACAACGTTCAGTTTGAATTCCTGGGCAAAGTAAGGAAAGGCCTCGTGGAAGGTCACCACATTACGATGTTTCAAAGCGTCCAGCTCCCGGTGCATCCCCTTCTGCAGAGTCTTAATCTTTTTGATATATGCTTGTCCGTTGCTTTGGTATTGGGTTGCATGGGCAGGATCGGCCTGGACCAGCCCGGAAATCACATTTTCGATTTCTTTGATATATAACGCCGGACTTACCCACACATGGGGATTGTCTCCCTGGTTCCCGGCTCCTTCTATGAGCTTGATTCCGTGGGACGCTTCGATTATGGTCAGATTGGGCTGCTGCTGGATGACCTTGTCCATAAAGGCCTCGGCCCCGGCTCCGTTGATGACAAAAACATCGGCCTTCTCCAGAGTCTTTACATCCTCGGGGCGAAGTTGGTAATCGTGCAGGCAACCGGTCTGTGGTTCAGTCATGTTGACGACCATGATTCCAGGTATATTGGCACATACATTTTGCGTCAGGATATAAACGGGATAGAAGGAAGTAACAATAACCTTATCTCCAGAATTCTTATCCTGCCCGTTATGAGAAGGGACTGCCGCCGGCCGGCTGCAGCCTGAGAACAACAGCGCCAGAAGCATCAGGGGCACCAGTAGCTTATACTGTCCGGCAATCCATGGCTGGCGAAATGTCACGTTTCTTAATCTATCTGGCATAAAAAATGGTTACCCCCCTGTTTCAATAACGATAACTATTACTATTATAGACTTATTTGTACAACTCTAAACCGGGGAAGTCAAGGAAAATAGATTTTTCACCAGGTAGATAAGTGTTGACGGGCCATCAGGAGTGTAGTCAATCCGTGTAAAGCATAACATATGAAACGACTTTCGCGGTTGATAGATGATGTGCAACAAGGTTTTTTTAATTAGCCACAGATGGACACAGATGGACACAGATTATATATCCGCCCATTTTATCTGATGCCAGCGGGCGGATATGGAGTTCGCCCCTACAAGGAAACTACGTATTTGTCTTTGCGAGGACCCGGCACTCAGAGAATCCAAATATAACGGCTACCTATTATGCATTACTTTAATAGACTGAAACTATTTTATTGAGTGCCGGGGACGCGGCAATCTTTCCCGGGGCTTGCATAGCTTAAAGATTGCTTCGCTGCGCTCGCAACGACAGGACGGGGGCCTTCAAATCTCATCTGTGTGAATCTGTGTTAATCTGTGGCAATAAATCGTATTCCTGACCCAGCTCTGCTACGTTCGTCTATGTCGCAACAAATATAAGATGCGACACAAGGTATAAGCAAAATTCTGAATTTTTAATTTTGAATTATGAATTAATGTGGAAATGCTTCGCATTTCTTAGCAATATAGCAAGCGACAATTGTAATTGCACCCGGAGGGTGCACACCTTAATTAAAAATTAAGAATTCATAATTCACAATTATTGCGCATCTTAAGTCTACTACGTCATTTCACGACTACTGCAAAGACCAGAGCAGCCTCTGTTGCTCAATGATTCCCGGCAATATTTCCATCAGATGATCGACTTCCTCCCGGGTATTGTCTTTACCCAGTGATAAGCGCAGTGCGCTGTGGGCCAGTTCCTCCTTCATGCCCATCGCCTTCAGTACATGCGAGGCCTGAAATGAATCGTGGCTGCAGGCGGCAGCGCCCGACGCGGCGATGCCCTTTTCATCCAAAAAGGTAAGTAGAGCAGTTCCGTCAACACTGCCAAAAACAAAACTGGCATGGCCGGGGATCCTTTGCCGGGGATGCCCGGTTATATATGATCGTGGTATCTCTTTAACGATCCTCAATATCAAGTACTCGGCCAACTGCTGCATTCTCTCCAACCGGACGGGCATTTCCTCCCGGGCCATCTGGGCAGCCAGCCCCAGTCCGGCTATTCCCGGAAGATTTTCCGTGCCGGAACGCATCCCTTTTTCTTGTCCCCCGCCCAGCATTAACGGAGTCAGATTCATGCCTTTTCGGACATATAGTGCCCCTATCCCCTTGGGTCCGTAGAATTTGTGGGCCGATAAAGAGAGGAGATCCACCTTGAGATCCCTGACATTCACCGGCATCCGGCCAACGCTTTGGACGGCATCGCTATGAAACACAATGCCAGCCCCCCGGGCGATCTCTCCAATTTCAGCCAACGGCTGCAGACTTCCTACCTCATTATTGGCATGCATCACGCTGATCAGTATGGTATCTTTTCTGATTGCTTGTTTGAGCTGTTCAACATTGACCTGAGCAAAAGCGTCGACCGGCAGGACGGTTACTTCGAAACCATTCTTTTCGAGATAATGAAAAGCATGCAAAACCGCATGATGCTCAATAGCAGACATTATCAGGTGTCGGCCACGGCTCTGGAGAGCCAAAGCGGTGCCGATAATGGCCAGGTTATCGGCCTCGGTCCCTCCGCTGGTAAAGGTTATTTCGTTATCATTAGCCCCGATAAGTTCGGCTGTTTGTTTGCGAGCCCGGTTCAATATCTGGCGGGCTTCATTACCATAAAAATGCTGACTGGAGGGATTACCCCAGCCATACTTCATGACCTCAGTCATTAATGCTATTACTTCCGGGGCTACAGGTGTGGTCGCGCTGTGATCCATATATAGTTGCTGCATGATATCCCCCACTTTATACCGTGGTAAAAAGGCCTTTCTTATAACACAGTTTATTTAATCACTCTTTCCGGGTTGGTATAGATAGTAAGCTTCTCCCCGCGGGCAAAGCCGACTACACTTATCTCCAGTTCCTCCGCCAGCTTAAGGGTAAGCTCGGTAGGCGCCGAGCGCGACAATATCAGGGGTATGTTGGCCCGGGCTCCTTTAATCAGGATTTCAGAGGCAATACGTCCGCTCAAAATCAAACACTTGCTGCTGGTGTCGACCCGGTTGAGAAAAGCATGTCCCAGCACCTTGTCAACTGCGTTATGCCGGCCGATATCCTCATACATCGCGACCAGACCCTTCTCATCCCCCAATGCTGCGCTGTGCACCCCTCCGGTCAGCTTAAAAATATCCGAGCCCTTATCGAGCAGGCTGATCAAGTGCACCAGATCCTCGGCTTTGAACTGCTTGGCCGATTTTACTGCTTCTAACTGTTGAGCGTCATTAATAAAATACAGCCCGGCCCGACCCTTGCCGCAGCAGCTGGCAATATTGCGCCGCAGGAAGTTGGCGGTCTGGGGAACTGGCTCAGCAGTTTCGACCCAGATCACTCCCATCTCTTCCTGTAGTCTTATCTCCACCAGATCCTCCGGCTTCTGCAACAAGCCTTCACTGATCAGAAATCCTACGGTCAGTTCTTGGTAAGCGCTGGGCGAGCATATCATGGTAGCCAATTCCGCATTATTCAAAAATACGGTTAAAGGTTCTTCGCAGACTACCGATACTTCCTTGTTTACAACCTGACCGCGCTCATAAACATCAGCTTTACGTTTGACCGTTAGCTTTTTACTCATACCCGAGAATCCCCCTATCCTTACCAACCACGTTCCTGCATCCTATGTTCGGGAGCAATCCCGGCAATTTCCAACCCCGGCATGGCTTCGCCCAGATCACGGGAAACCTCGGCCAGGACCTTAGCATCCTGATAATAGGTGGTAGCCGCCACGATCGCCCGGGCTCTTTTCATGGGATCACTGGATTTGAATATGCCGGATCCCACAAAGTTACCATCCGCCCCCAACTGCATCATCAAGGCTGCATCGGCCGGAGTAGCAATCCCACCCGCTGAGAAGTTCACCACCGGTAGTCTGCCATGTTCGCGGACCTGGACCAGCAAATCATAGGGAGCCTGCAGTTCCTTGGCTGCTGTCATCAGCTCGTCGTTCGGCAAGGATATCACCCAGCGCACCTCATCCACTAGCTGCCGCATATGGCGCACCGCCTCCACCACGTTGCCGGTACCGGGTTCCCCCTTGGTGCGGATCATGGCGGCTCCCTCACCGATGCGGCGCAAGGCTTCGCCCAGGTTGCGCGCCCCGCAGACAAAGGGCACCTCATAGTTGTGTTTATTTACATGATAACGGTCATCGGCCGGCGTCAAGACTTCGCTTTCATCAATATAGTCTATCCCCAGGGCCTGAAGTATTTGCGCTTCAACATAATGGCCGATACGGCATTTGGCCATAACCGGAATGGTCACGGTGTCCATGATCCGTTTGATGACAGTGGGATCGGCCATACGAGCCACACCGCCCGCCGCCCTTATATCGGCTGGTACTCTTTCCAATGCCATCACCGCGCAGGCGCCAGCCTCCTCGGCAATTTTTGCCTGTTCAGGTGTGGTGACATCCATAATCACACCACCCTTTAACATCTGGGCCAGACCGACTTTCAAAGCCCAGCTTCCTCTCTGGCTTTCCATATCAAGCCCTCCCATCTCCCTATAATTCCTATAGGATAAGTATATTATAGAGCAGGATATATTACTGCTCCTACTATTGTCAAGTATTAATGATTTATCTGAGAACCAATATGACGCTGGCATCCCCCACAACATCTTACTCAAAAACGATTGTCTGTTATATATAATACTATAATTCCTATTATTTTTATAGTGTATTGAAATTTTTCTGGGGAGGCTAAGGTAATGCAATAATCAAGTATGGAGAAATTGAATAATGCTGCTGAATTAGATCGTAACGATATGCCTGCTGGAAATCGAAAATGAATCTGAAAAATCCCTTCTCTTTGACAGTACCAATAAAATCAGGCAGCAGAAGATTGCGGTCTATCGCCCCCTTGGCAAAAATACCAGGCCGCTAATACCGGCAAAGTAAAAAAGAATAATTTATCTATTGCATTTTCGCTCAGACTATTTTAATATAATTCATATATGATTACTTGGTCTTGGTGAGGTGCATATATGAAAATTTCTACCAAGGGACGTTATGGACTGCGGTCAATGTTAGACTTGGCAGTGTATTCGACGGGAGATCAAGTCGCTTTGAACGCCATAGCCGAACGGCAAAACATTTCACCCAATTACCTGGAACAGGTCTTTTCACTACTCCGCAAAGCGGGATTGGTCAAGAGTGTCAAAGGCGCCCAGGGCGGATATGTTCTGGCGGATCACCCAAGTAAAATCAGTGTCGGCAATATATTGCGGGCACTAGAAGGTGAGTTGACCATAACAACAGATAGCGGTGAAGAATTGGACAGCAAAGGCGTCGAGTACTGTCTGCGCACACGGGTGTGGGATGAGATCAATGCTGCTATCAACTCAGTGGTTGATGCCATTACCCTGGAAGACCTGGTTCTGGAATATGAAAAGATGCAGGGCAATCTATCCTTGATGTTCTTTATTTAGAATTGGCGCAGGAATATTTCAAGGCTCAGTCGCATAGCCCGTAAAAAGGATGATACTCTCTTTTTCTTTTTAACGGGCTTTCCTCGAATCATAAGAAATTACTTGCCGCGGTTTTCACGCTTTTTAGATCAGCCAGAATGACGGAAATAATCTTATAGGACGTATGCAAGGTCAAACACTACTATTTCCATAGATTTTATATTATATGGGGGCGGGTATAACTATGAAAAATCTCAGGTTCACGAGCCGAACAGTTCATGGGGAAAAAGGATACGATCCCCACACCGGTGCTATCAGCTTCCCCATTTACCAGAGCGCCACCTTTCGGCATCCTGGGTTGGGAGAGAGCACTGGTTACGATTATACCCGCTCGGAGAATCCCACCCGTGAACAGGTAGCATCAACCGTAGCCAACCTGGAGTCCGGGAACTTTGGCTTTGCCTTTTCTAGCGGCATGGCAGCCATATCAACTGTGCTGGAATTATTCAAGCCCGGTGATCATCTGGTGGTTTCTGACGACTTATATGGAGGCAGTTATCGCCTCTTTGAAGAAATCTCCCGCGGGCACGGCCTGGACTTTACTTATGTAGACAGCAGCAACATAGATCATGCAGCGGCGGCAGTCCGGGACAATACTCGGGCATTCTTTATGGAAACCCCTTCCAACCCAATGATGAAGGTGACTGATATCCGGGCGTTGGTCTCACTGGCCAGAACCCGGCAGCTTATTACTATAATTGACAATACCTTTTTTACCCCCTATCTGCAGCGTCCTCTGGAACTCGGTGCCGATATCGTAGTACATAGCGGCACCAAGTTCCTGAGCGGTCACAACGATACCCTGGCCGGCTTCATTGTATTAAATGACGAAGAAATGGCGGAGCGAATCCGGCTGGTCCAGAAGTCGGTAGGTGCAGTACTGTCTCCATTTGACAGCTGGCTGGTAATACGCGGCTTGAAGACCCTGGCCCTGCGGCTCGATAAACAGCAACAAAACGCCATAGCAGTAGCCAGATGGCTGCAAAAGCATCACCGGGTGAAAAACGTATACTATGTAGGCCTGCCCGATCATGCGGGCCATGATATATGTAAAAACCAAGCCTCTGGCTACGGAGCCATGATCTCTTTCACTGTCAAAGATGCCGCACTGATACCCCGAATCCTGAACCAGGTCGAGCTGATCGCCTTTGCCGAAAGCCTGGGCGGGGTGGAAAGCCTGATCACCTATCCCCTAACCCAGACCCACGCCGCCATACCTGAGGATATACGTCGGCGGTTGGGGATCGATGATAAACTTTTGCGCCTGTCGGTGGGTATCGAAGATGTGGATGACATTCTGACCGACCTGGACCGGGCACTGAGTTAGAAGGAGGTATAACATGCAATTTGCCAGCAGATTGATACACAATGGAAATGAGATAGATAAAACCACCGGGGCACTTAGCATTCCCATTTATCAGGCCTCTACTTTTCAACAGAATGATGTAACCCAGCCGCAGGAATATGATTATTCCAGATCAGGCAACCCCACGCGCCAGGCCCTGGAGAATACCATTGCCATCCTGGAAGGCGGTCATCGCGGATTTGCCTTTGCCTCGGGGATGGCGGCCACTTCATCGGTATTATCCACCTTCGCTGCCGGTGATCACCTATTGGTCTGCGAAGACGTATACGGGGGCACCTACCGGGTAATCACCACCCTATTCCAGCGTTTTAATCTGGAGGCAAGTTTTGTGAACGCCAGCGATCACGAAAATATCAGGCATAATATAAAGCCGAATACCAAAGCGATATTCCTGGAGAGTCCTTCCAATCCCCTGCTGAAAATCATTGACCTGCGGGCTGCCGCTGCCGTGGTACAGGAATACGGATTATCGGTTATCGTTGATAATACCTTTATGTCTCCCTATTTCCAGCGACCACTGGAATTGGGTGCCGATATCGTTATTCACAGTGCTACCAAATTTATTGGCGGTCATAGCGACGTGGTAGGCGGACTGGTAGTTGCCAAAGATCCGGAATGGAGCAAAAGGATATATGCCGCGCAAAATTGTTTTGGGGCGATTCTGGGCCCCCAGGATAGCTGGCTCTTGCTGCGCGGGTTGAAAACCCTGAAGGTCCGCCTGGACTTCCAGCAAAAGAGTGCCCACCGGCTGGCTCATTGGCTGCTGGCCCAGACAGAAGTAGAGGAGGTTTTCTATCCCGGTCTGATCTGCCACCCTGGATTTGAGATCCATCGCCAGCAGGCTGATGGCCCGGGTGCGGTTCTATCCTTTAAGACCCGGGATCAGGCTACAGCCCTGGCCTTTCTGAATTCGGTCAAATTGGCAGCCGTAGCTGTAAGCCTGGGAGGAGTAGAAACCATCATCTCATATCCCCGCACTATGTCCCATGCTGCCATGCCTGAGACCCAGCGGCATCATCTCGGTATCAGCGACAATCTGATCAGAGTCTCAGTTGGTCTGGAAGACTGCGGCGATCTGATCAATGATTTTGCTCAGGCATTAAATAATAAACTAAAACCTTTATCTTCGCTTGACAAGGTTTACAACTATAGGTTATAAAACATCCAGTTAATCCAATTGGATTTTTAGGTAATAAAACATATGAATTTTTGGTATGCGGAGGGAACCATAATGGTAAAAATCATGCAGAACCTGACTGATCTGATCGGCAACACCCCACTATTACAGCTGTCCAGCTTTTCCCGAGCTATCGGGGCAGACGCCAAAATCGTGGCCAAACTGGAATACTTCAATCCGGCCGGCAGCGTTAAAGATCGCATCGGTTATGCCATGATCAGGGATGCCGCCGACAAGGGCCTGCTGAACCCGGATAGCGTGATCATCGAGCCCACCAGCGGAAACACCGGAGTAGGTCTGGCTTTGACCGCCGCTGCCCTGGGCTACCGTCTGATGATCGTAATGCCAGACAGCTTCAGTGTGGAACGCCGTACCCTGATGAAAGCCCTCGGCGCTGAACTGGTCCTGACACCGGGCAGCGAAGGCATGCCCGGCGCTATTAAAAAAGCTGAGGAATTGGCCGCCACTATTCCCAATGCATTCATCCCCAATCAATTTGAAAACCCGGCCAACCCGGCTATTCACAGAAGAACTACTGCTGAAGAAATATGGCGTGATACCGATGGAGAAGTAGATATATTTGTGGCCGGAGTCGGCACTGGCGGTACGGTCACTGGAGTAGGTGAGATCCTTAAAAACCGCAAGCCCGGGGTAAAGATAGTGGCGATCGAACCGGCAGGATCTCCGGTGTTGTCCGGCGGCAAACGTGGTCCCCATGGTCTGCAGGGCCTGGGGGCGGGATTCGTTCCCGCCGTATACAACCCGGCTTGCGTGGATGAGATCTTTCCGGTCAAGGAAAATGACGCCTTTGCCACATCACGTTTGTTGGCCAAAAGTGAAGGTCTCCTGGTAGGCATATCATCCGGTGCTGCTGCCTTCGTTGCCGGCGAACTGGCGAAACGACCGGAGAACAAAGGTAAGATGATAGTAGTTTTACTGCCGGACACCGGGGAAAGGTACCTGTCAACCCCTCTATTTCAGGAAGACTAAACCCCTGATGCCACAAAGGCCAGGGCTATAGCATTTGTTGTTATCACAGTATCCTGGTATTTTACCAGGATACTGATTTTTTTTTGATAAAAAAACTGGCAGCCTGTCAGCTTAGCTGAAGAAACTGCCAATTATGTTCTTTAAAAGACGATTCTTAAAAACTGCCTTCTTGATATACCTGTCCCTGCCCCTTATATACCAGCTCCTGATTCTTGATAATTACCCGGGTGCCGCTGGGAACCGATTTAGTGATAAACACATTGGAACCGATAACTGTCCCCTGTCCTATCACGGTCTCGCCACCCAAAATGGAAGCACCTGAATACACTACCACATTGTCTTCAATGGTAGGATGCCGTTTTACCCCGCGTAAAAGCTGTCCTTCCCGGGTGGAAAGAGCACCCAGCGTCACCCCCTGATAAAGGGTCACATTATCGCCAATGCTTGTGGTTTCTCCGATAACCACTCCGGTACCATGATCAATGAAAAAGTACTTCCCAATAGTGGCACCCGGATTGATATCGATCCCGGTACGGCTGTGGGCATACTCCGTCATTATACGCGGAATCAGGGGCACCTCCAGCTGATATAGTTCATGGGCCAGGCGGTAAACACTGATGGCAAATATTCCCGGATAGGAAATGATGATCTCATCCTTGCTGGCAGCCGCCGGGTCTCCGTTCAATGCGGCCTGAACGTCGCAAGCCAGGGCATCCCTGATCTCAGGTATCTTGGCCAAAAAAGCATAACTGATAGCCTCGGCTTTTTCACTGTAGTCTTCAATCTCTTCCTTCTTTCGTAATGCCTCGTGTTTAAGAGCATAGGAAATCTGCTGAGAAAGCTTTTCATGGATGTTCAAGAGCAGATCCCCAATATGATAATCAATCGCAGCATTGATCTTTTGCTGCCGGCCGAAGTATTCAGGGAAAAGGATTTCTCTTAACATATTGATCAACTCTTTAATTACGTCTCTATTGGGCAGCGAACCCTGATCCCGGTTTATGCTGCGAGAATGCTTCTTATATGAATCAACATAGCTAGATACCAAGCTGCTAACCTTTTCCTGGAAGTATTTGCTCACTTCAACCACTCACTTTCTTTACCCACCCGAAACAAGATCTAAGCCTATATTGACGGAGTAATCTTCAAGCTATAAAATACTAGTAAACCTACGTATATTATAGTGTATGAATTAAGTTCCGGCACTATTTATTTTTTAATAATCATGAAGGATCGCTTCAAATTTAGTATTCTCCAAGAAATCTGGCGCTTGGCTTTCCTGACAGTTCTGTTTGCAAACTGCCGTTACAAAATGTTAATCTTCACAAATACTACACATCAGAGCTTTATAGTATTACTATGGAAATAAATATAGCCAGCAGCATTGAATATATCTGGAATGAAGACGGTGATCATGACCCATTTTTCCAGGTATAGTCAGAGACAGCCAAATAGCTTTGTCTCTGATCCCAGCCGGCTCACTTCTCAGGAAACGGGCATATTACGGATATATTCAATAATACCGGGGAGGTGCCAGCAATGATAAAAAAAGAATCTATTAATATATCAGGCATGAGCTGCGCCGCCTGTGCTGCCCGTATTGAGAAGGGTCTGTGCAAACTGGACGGAGTGGAAATTGCCCATGTCAATTTGGCCATGGAGCGAGCCGTGGTCGAATATGATGACAGCAAGGTTCAACCCGGCCAACTTGACGACGTGGTGAAAAAACTAGGCTATGGTGTTATAGAGCAGCAGGCTGCGGAATCTAATGATGCTATACTGAAGATATCCGGTATGACCTGTGCCGCCTGCTCGGCTCGTATTGAGAAAAAGCTGAGTTCTCTGCCCGGCATTAAATCGGCTCATGTAAACCTGGGAACGGAACGAGCAAGCGTAGATTTTGAACCATCTGTGATCAAGGTTTCCGACATGATCAAGGCAGTACAAGCCTTGGGTTATGAAGCTGAAAAACTGGAATCGATCAGCCCTGACCGGGCAAAAGAGGAAAAGGATCAGGAACTGCGGGCACTGCGTTTACTGCTGATGACTTCGATCCTGTTGTCCCTGCCACTGGTCATGGCCATGTTTCTTTCCATTTTTAAAGTACACTCACCTGCCTTGGGCTTTTTGCATAATCAGTATTTTCAATTGATCATAGCCACGCCGGTACAATTTATTATAGGTGCCCGCTTCTACAAACATGCCTTTAATGCCTTGCGCTCGGGCAGTGCCAATATGGATGTGTTAATCGCTATGGGAACCTCGGCCGCTTATTTTTTCAGTCTATATAATGTCTTCTATCAGACGGTACCGGCTGGAATGATGAAAGACCTCTACTTTGAGGCTTCGGCTATTATCATCACCTTGATCCTGCTGGGCAAATACCTGGAAGCGGTGGCCAAAGACAAAACCTCCGAAGCTATCCGGAAATTGGCCCAGCTGCAGCCGCGAACGGCTCGGGTCATCAGACAGGGTTCTGAACAAGACATTCCCATTGAGGAGGTCGAAGTAGGTGATCTGATAGTGGTCAGACCCGGGGAAAAGGTGCCGGTTGACGGAAGAATAAGTGAGGGCAATTCTGCACTGGACGAATCCATGCTGACCGGCGAAAGCCTGCCCGTTGACAAACAAACCGGTGATGCTGTTTATGGAGCTACCATCAATAAATTCGGCACCTTTCGCTTTGAAGCCACCAAGATTGGCAAGGATACTGCACTGGCTCAGATCATAAAAATGGTGGAAGACGCCCAGGGTTCAAAGGCTCCCATCCAAAAGATTGCCGATCAAGTCGCCGGGCTCTTTGTCCCGGTGGTTCTGGGCATTGCCCTTTTAACCTTCCTGGCCTGGTTCTTCATCGACGGAGCCGGCTTAAACAAAGCCCTGATCAGTGCAGTGGCGGTCCTGGTTATTGCCTGCCCCTGCGCCCTGGGTCTGGCCACCCCCACCGCCATAATGGTGGGCACCGGCAAGGGTGCAGAAAACGGCATCCTGATCAAGGGCGGCGAGCATCTGGAGCAGGCCTATAAACTAAATGCCATCGTCCTGGACAAGACCGGTACTATTACCAAAGGAAAACCGGAGGTAACCGATATAATCAGCCTGATTGAACTGGATCAGAGTGAGATCCTGCGCCTGGCCGCTTCTGCAGAACAGGGCTCGGAGCATCCCCTGGGAGTGGCTATCTATGAGAAGGGCAAAGAAACTAACGAAAACCTGACCAGCCCCTCCAGTTTTTCCGCCCTGCCCGGAATGGGAATACAGGCGGTTATCGATGCTCAGGAAATATATCTGGGGACCAGAAAACTAATGTTGGAAAACAACATTGATGTATCTGCAGTGGAGAATCAACTATCCGCTTTAGAGGATGCGGGTAAAACTGTAATGCTGATGGCATTGGATCACCAGTTGGCAGCCTTGATAGCAGTGGCTGATACCATTAAGGAAGGGTCCCGGGAAGCTATCGCCGACCTCAAGGCTATGGGGCTGGAGGTCTACATGATAACCGGAGACAACCGGCGCACAGCTCAGGCCATCGCCAAACAAGTAGGGATCGAACATGTGCTGGCCGAGGTCCTGCCTGAACACAAAGCCGAGGAAGTCAACAAACTGAAGGCTCAGGGAAAGATCGTGGCCATGGTGGGTGACGGTATCAATGACGCCCCGGCCCTGGCTACTGCGGATATCGGCATGGCTATGGGAACCGGCACCGATGTAGCCATGGAGGCCGCCGATGTCACCTTGATGCGGGGAGACCTGCGGACCATTCCTGCGGCCATCCGGTTATCCCGGCAGACGATAAAAAAGATAAAACAAAACCTGTTCTGGGCCTTTATTTATAACATCATCGGCATCCCTTTCGCTGCTCTGGGTCTGCTGAACCCAATAATTGCCGGCGGGGCTATGGCTTTCAGTTCGGTATCCGTAGTAACCAATTCTCTGTCATTACGCAGATACGATCCCGATCAGAGGGTATGAACTCTGTATGATACAGTACATTTTGGAAAGGAAGGTGCGTTTTATGGCTAATAACGCGGTATTAAATGTTGAGGGCATGTCGTGTATGCACTGTGTTAACACGGTCAAGTCTTCGGTAGGAGCTCTGCCCGGAGTGAGCAAGGTGGAGGTGGATCTATCCGCTAAGAAAGTAGCAGTCACTTATGAAGGTGACAAAGTTAATTTAGAGAAGATTAAAGCTGCAATCGAAGATGCCGGTTATGAGGTGCAATAGTACCACCTCTCAAAAGGCGGGGGCAATAACACCCTGCCTTTTTTATTGCTAATATAGCTTTTACTATACCTCAGACCTGTGTTCTCGCCCACTTATATCCAAAATCACAGCCACCTTATGGAAAAACGCCCTGCCTATATGTGAATTTGTCCCAAATAAACTATTATGATTAAACACTAAAAATGTACAACAGCCGCCAATTGGGCTTTATCAGGATAACTCCGCAGCAGTCCCCATAATTAAGGCATTTGCTCCAGTCCTGCCCCGCTAACAATAAGCAATACAATTACACCCCCGATATTCTTATTCCCTATTAAGCAATTTGTCATTATATAGCATCTACAAGTATTGCCTTCGATTGTTGAGTATTTTTTATGCTGAACAGTTCTATCTTCAACCATTCCAACCAACCCATTTCCTCACTGTTTTCAGCCTGTTTGACCCCAAGATGCCCACTGGATAGACTGTAAGCAACCCGATGCTAAGGCATTACATTTAGCAAAGGCTTAAGGAGGTAATTATGTTTACGAGTAAAAAGGCTTTATTGATGTTGGTATTGTCGCTGGTGCTGTCAATTGCACTCCCAATCAAAATATCGATGGCCGCTGATGCCAATCTGTACCGAGGCACTACTGGCGCTGAAGTTACCAAGGCCCAGACCGCTTTGGTCAGCCGGGGATACCTCAAGGCAACTCCGAATGGAGTATTTGGTCCTAAAACCTATGATGCAGTAATAAGGTTCCAAAAGGATAACGGACTGCCGACTACGGGTATAGTAGGCACGGCTACCCGCCAGGCCTTAAATATATCTTCAGCTCAAGTATCGCGGGGAACCAGCGTTGGGCGCGGCAGAACCCTGGAAATGGTAGCCACCGGTTATGACGATAGTTGGGAAAGCAATTATCCCTATTATGGCGCTCCGTCTTATATCGGTTTACCGCTGGCCCGGGGCATCGTGGCCACTGACCCTAATGTTATCCCCATGGGAACACGACTCTATGTCGAAGGATATGGTGAAGCTATCGCTGCTGATCAGGGCAACGCCATCAAGGGCAACCGTATCGATCTGTTCTTTGACAGCCGCCAGGAAGCGCTGAATTGGGGTATGAAGACTATCAAGGTGACCATTCTGTAGAAATTTACTATCTTAAAAAATCACCAGCCCGATACCATAACGAAAATGGTATCGGGCCTTTTCTATGCATAACTCCTTATTGAGTATGATCACCGGAGGTGGAAGCAAACTGGTCTTACTTGAATCCGATTGTTTTTTCCTATAAACTGAGGTCTAACAATTCTATCTTATAGATGAGGAATATGATGTTAAACGAATTCTCGCGTACAGAAATGTTGTTAGGCAAACAGGCCATGCAGGTATTGGCTGACAGCCGGGTAGCGGTCTTCGGTCTGGGCGGTGTAGGCAGTTATGCAGCGGAAGCCCTGGCACGGGCAGGGGTAGGACACCTGGTCCTGGTGGATGATGACCGCATATGTCTAACCAACATCAACCGGCAGCTTCACGCGGCCCATTCGACTATCGGGCAACTCAAGGTAGATGCAATGAGGAGCCGCATATTAGACATTAATCCCGATGTTGAGGTAGAAACATTTCAGACCTTTTATAACAGTGATTGCGCTGAGCAACTGGTCCGCAGCGACTATAACTATATCATAGACGCGATAGATACCGTCAGTTCCAAACTGGAATTGGTGGTTAACGCTCAAGCCAAAGCCATCCCCATCATCTGTTCCATGGGCACCGGCAATAAGCTGGATCCTTCCCGCCTGGAAATAGCCGATATCTATGCAACCTCGGTCTGTCCATTAGCCAAGGTAATGCGGCATGAATTGAGAAAAAGAGGCGTGAAGGCACTACAGGTGGTATATTCAAGGGAAGAACCGCTGGTTCCAATCCTCGCCGAAGATGTGGATTGTAATACCGGCTGTGTTTGTCCGCCTGGTTCCACCCGCCCCTGCACCGCCCGTCGCCAGATACCGGGCAGCATATCATTTGTACCACCGGTGGCTGGGCTGCTAATGTCAGGCCAGGTCATCAGCGATCTAATAGCCCGTTAGCTTATGGTTTTTATACTCGCTAGCGCTACCGGCAGGCTCTTCGAAAAAAACCATAGGTTCTAATAGTTTAATATGAAAAGGAGTTGGCATGATGAAGGATTTCTTTAATGGCGCCCTGTGGAATACCGTGGTTCTGTTCGCTTTAGGGGTAGCCGCCCTCTTTACCAAGGAGATAGTGACTTTTGTGATGCTTGGTTTTGTAATGATCATGTTATCCAACATCTACGATAAATTAGATGAGATCTCAAAAAAAGGTGACACCTAGTAACGAAGACCGCTGCAAGGTCTATCACAGTTCAAAGATTATAATTACTTATATATGACCAATTCTTCTAGAGACTTCTTAGTGCGATTGGGATTGCCAGCACGGCGGTACCCCAAAGGAGTAAAGGCTACTGGCTCCCAGGCATCATCAAGGTCCAGGAGTTCGCGAGCAGAACTCGCGTCGAAGGCTGCTATCCAACAGGTGCCCAACCCCAGGGCAGTTGCCGCTAGTATGATGTGATCCATAACAATGGCAGCATCTACATCACTGTAGTTTTTGCCATCTCCTCTTACCCAGCTTGCGTTGGGGATGGAACAGACACATATAGTCACTGGAGCCTCGGTAAACCATTCCCGTCCATAGATTTGTTTTAGCTTATCCCGGTTTTTCTCAGTCTCTATAACTATTATCCTGAAGGCCTGGCGATTGGAAGCCGTGGGGGCTATCCGTGCTGCCTCCAGAATGTTCCTGATCTTCTCCGGTTCAACTGCATCAGGCTGGTAGCCCCGCACACTGTACCTGCCTTTAACTACCTCGAAAAAATCCATGAATCTGACCTCCTACGTTTTATACAATTATAAAATCACCAGAATTCCTATTCGCCAACCCATCATCTGAAGTATAACGGATATTTATATAATACAGTATCCCCGATCAGCTTTAACCTTGCAACCGGCCTTAACACCTGCAAATTTTTGTTCCCCGGATTATTTACAGGTCCCCGATCATTATTTCCGCAACTAATTCCACAAAACATATCATAATAGTATTGACATGTTTTACGGGATATATTAATGAAGAAGACCCCATCAGCTCTGTATAGGCGCCTAATACATAAATACCATCAAGGTTTTATCTGGAAACAATCGCAATGAAATGATAAATCTACGGTGCGACGGAGATCTTGCGACGGTTATATATTACAGGAATGCCACGTTCCTTGGCTTGTCGTTTGATATTATTCATAAATCCGTGATTAATAAAATCCCAATATAGAAAAATGGCATCAACCTTACTTGGAATTATTCGGGTCATACATCCTTTGTTACGACCGCTCCAATGGATAATATCCGTATATCCCTCAGCCTCCAGTTTGCGCGGAATACACCCCAGTCGGTCGGCTCCAACGACTAAAATGGTTCTAGAGTTGTTTTCAGCACCACTATGTAAACTCATAAAAGCACTCCCTTATTACAATTTATTGATATATGAAATTATCGCCGAATTGAATTAAATATATTATTCATATTGTTTTACTTTGTCTTTATGTTAATGTCCCGCCCAGTTGCTTGTCAAGCAGAGATTTTCCTATCCACTAATCCAAAATCCATTTTATCGCTAGTTATATTAATCTGTTCCTGATTTTGTTCAGTTGTTAATCATTTTTCTATTGACAATAACTTGTACTTGATGATATATATTAACCAAGTAAACATATTATTTTTCTATGTTTTGTTTTCATTTTATGAAACGGAGGGAACTGAAATGGCGAAAATCGCAAAAAACTTGACTGATCTGATCGGGAATACCCCTTTGCTTGAACTGACCAACTACAACGAGGTCAACCATTTGGGGGCACGGGTAATTGCTAAACTGGAGTATTTTAATCCGGCTGGCAGCGTTAAGGACCGGATCGGCTTTGCTATGATCAAGGATGCCGAAGCCCGTGGTCTTCTCAGCCGGGACACCGTTATCATTGAGCCTACTAGCGGTAATACCGGTGTAGGTCTAGCCTTCGTTGCAGCAGCCAGGGGCTATCGTCTGATCCTCACCATGCCTGACACTATGAGCGTGGAACGACGCAATCTGCTAAAGGCGCTGGGAGCGGAATTGGTACTAACCCCTGGTTCGGAAGGTATGAAGGGTGCGATTCGGGAAGCCGAAGAACTGTCTGCCAGGATA
>Ga0209723_1000299_pt1 | contig 96185 bp, 71 predicted proteins | sample BiotimSIPDNA_2_FD_185750 | JGI IMG/M metagenome (GOLD analysis project Ga0209723, IMG submission 185750) | Anaerobic biogas reactor microbial communites from Washington, USA - Biogas_R2 time_0 SIP DNA (SPAdes) (version 2) | ecosystem: Engineered > Bioreactor > Anaerobic > Unclassified | place... | reverse complement strand
AACCCGAACCGCTGCCGCTGCCGGAACCCGAACCGCTGCCGCTGCCGGAACCCGAACCGCTGCCGCTGCCGGAACCCGAACCGCTGCCGCTGCCGGAACCCGATCCGCTGCCGCTGCCGGAACCTGAACCGCTGCCGCTACCGGAACCCGATCCGCTGCCGCTGCCGGAACCCGATCCGCTGCCGCTGCCGGAACCCGATCCGCTGCCGCTGCCGGAACCTGAACCGCTGCCGCTACCGGAACCCGACCCGCTGCCGCTGCCGGAACCCGATCCGCTGCCGCTGCCGGAACCCGATCCGCTGCCGCTGCCGGAACCTGAACCGCTGCCGCTACCAGAGCCCGAACCGCTGCCGCTGCCGGAACCCGATCCGCTGCCGCTGCCGGAACCTGAACCGCTGCCACTGCCGGAGCCCGAACCGCTGCCACTGCCGGAGCCCGAACCACCTCCGGAACCAGAGCCGCCCCACTCCTCGCAGTCCACGTTCTCCCATGCGGCGATTTGCGATTGAAGCCAATCGATTTCTGATTGCGGTTCGCCGTTGGCAATCGCCTGAGTCAACGTGGCAATCTCGTTCGCCTTCAACTGTTCGCAGTATTCCTCCCAGACGGTTTCTCCCTCGGAGGTCGACTGCACGGTCAGATCGTCGAAGCTGGGCGGATTCAATCCTGCGACGACGGCGCCGAAATCGGCGGCCGTGATCCAGCCGTCCCAGTTGACGTCCAGCAGTGCCATGTCCACCGTTGCCAAGTCCGGAGCGTGCAAGTAGTTGGCGACGAGCAGCGCGTCCAGCGGCGTGACCGTGCCGTCCCGATTCACGTCCAGGCGCCCGCCGGGCGACGATTCGGCCGCAGGCGTTGCCAGATCGGATCGTGCCACGGACGCGGCGTCGGCAGAGTGGATTTGCCCTTCCTCGCCCGGATCGGGCGGGGCGTCCTCGCCTTCTGCCGAACTCTCGTCGAAGGGCGCCAACGGAGCATCGACCGGCTCCGCCACCTCCTCCGCGGAGTATGCCTCTCGCGCTTCACCGGATGCTGAGTCTGATGCGATGCTGACCGCGGTAGCTGTGGACTGATCCAGGTCATCAGCCAACGGGTGGCTCGCCTCCCGGATGCCTTGCGCGTCCCGGTTCACCGCCGGGACGTCTTCTACGCGTTGACTGGGCGGTCCTGTCAGAATCGCCGGCTCCGTGGGCTGCACTGTGGAACGGCCGTTCATTTCGCCCAATTTCCGCTCATTCTGCTCCGTTCCCGCTGCGGCAATCGCTACGGTTGCCAGTGCTTCTGAGGTCGCGTTCGAGTCCTGCCCGCCCTGCTCTGGAATCCCTGCGGCCGCCCAAACCTCTTGCACTGCGTCACCTTCATCCAAACCCGGAGGCACGCTCGCGCCGCAGACATCAATCGTCAGCATGTGCCGAGTGCCAAGTGGCTCGATTCTCAAACGCCGAGGCTTGTGATGCCTCTTGGGGGGGGCGTGCAGGCTGACTGCGGGCCGGAGTCCCAAACGCTTGAACAAATCAATCCACCGGTGAAACGGCTTGCGCATGACTATCGTTCCTGGCATGGTGGGATGATTCGGTGGAAGCGAACAACCTGGACACCCATTGGGAGCCCAACCGGTCCCCTTGTCAATACCCACCCGCCGGTGGCCCAAGAAATCTCGGAAATCCTTTCTCCGTTCGTCGTCCGCCGACAGCGTTCGTGGTCTTGGCCAGAACGTCAAACGATCCGCGGCATCGAAGGTGGTGAAGATGCCGCACCAGGACGAGACGGGCGGGGCCCGGCTTGGTGTGGCACGGCTCACTTTGTTAGCCGTGCTGCAGCGCGGACCAAGCTTGCCACAAGCCAAGGATCCGCGGCGACCGCTGGCCGGCACGCCTGCTCGCGAAAGAAGGTCCGTACTCGCGCCGCTCCACACGGCCAACAAGTAGGCCGTGCCACGCGTAGGCCGTGCCACACGTCGCTGGCGCAGAAACGGTTCAGTTTGCCCCGGTCATGTTGGTCCGGATGCGGCACAAGTGGGCATCAGCGGTGATGAAGAGGGTCCTGCCGTCTTCGCCGAACGTGCAGTTGGCCGTCCGTTGTCCGGTGTTTAGCCGGCCAAGAAGCTCGCCCTGGGGCGTCAGGACCGCCACGCCGCCGGGGGCCGTCGCCCAGAGATGGCCTTCCTGATCGACGGCCATCCCGTCCGGCAGGCCGGGCCGGGTTGCCACCCAGGACGTGGCGTCGAACAAGATGCGGCTCTTGCCGAGCGTTCCGTCGTCAAGGACTTCAAACGCTTTGATCATCGCCGCCTTGGGATCCGATTGGGCGACGTAAAGGGTCTTTTCGTCAGGCGCGAAGCCGATGCCGTTGGGCCGGGTCATCTCGGTCGTCAGCAGCGTCAGGCGGCCGTCCTTGGCCAGCCGGTACACGCCGCAGAAATCCAGCTCGCGGCGGGGATCGTCCCAGCCCTGCGGCAAGCCGTACGGCGGATCGGTGAAGTACAGATCGCCGTTGGACTTGTAGACCGCATCGTTGGGGCTGTTCAGACGCTTGCCCTGGTAGTTGTCCACCAAGGTGCGTTTTCCGCCGTTGGCGGTCAGTACTGAAATGCGCCGGTCGCCGTGCTCGCAGGAAACCAAGCGGCCCTGCGGATCAAGCAATAACCCGTTACAGCCGGGCTCCCGGCCGTAGAACGTGTTGCCCGTGTAGCCGGACGGGCACAGGAACAGGCTCACGCCCTCCCCGGCCTTCCATTTGAAAACCGAGTTGCGGGGGATGTCCGAGAACAGCAAATAGCCGCCGCTCTTGTTCGGCACCCAGACCGGGCCTTCGGTCCACGTGAAGCCCTTTGCCAGGACTTGGATCTTGGCGTCGCGGGCCAGCAGGGCGTCGAAGGCCGCGTCCAAACGTTCGATCTCGTTCAACGTTTCCTGAGCCAGCGTGGGCAGGAACGAAGCCGTGGCCAATAGCGCCCACGCTACTAGCGGCAGAGTTTCACGGCTCAGAAGAGCCATGCCACCGAATCGGTTCCTGCTCTTCATGGTGTCATTCCTCGAACTCATCGCAGCATTTGAAACAGGTTGTTGTATTGATCCGTCCACAACGGCAGACGGCGATCGACGAACACGGTTTCAGCGACTTCGCGGATCGGCGGGCGCAGCAAGAGTGCCGGATCGCGCGTCAGCAGCATCCATTGGGAAGGCGTCACGGCGTAGCCCTGCTCCTCGGCCCAGTGGATGCTGTAGCTGCCCTGGGGCCAGTTGATCACCGCATCGGTCAGTTCGTAGTGTTTGGCGATTTGATGCACGACGGGCGCCAGGTCGACGTATAAGCTGCTGGTATGCACGGCGATCGCGCCGCGTGGATTCAGGTGCCGCAGGTAGACGGCAAACGCCTCGGCGGTCAGCAGGTGCACCGGAACCGTGTCACCGCTGAACGCGTCCAGGACGAGCACGTCAAAACGCTGCGGCGGTTCCCGCTCGAGCGACAGGCGCGCATCGCCGGAGATGATATCGACGGCGGCCGCGGATTGGGGGAGGAATGTAAAGAACCGCTGCGCCAACTGGCTCACGTCGTCGTCGATCTCATAGAAGCGGTAGTAGTCTCCCGCGCGGCCGTAGGCTGCCAAGGTGCCCGCGCCCAAACCGACGACCCCGACCCGCCGAGGCTGGGCGTCGCTCAGGGCGACGAGCGTTCGCCCGACGCCGCTCTCTTGCGAGTAGTACGTCGTCGGCTGGCCGCGTTGGTCGGCCGCCCGCAGTTCGAAACCGTGGACCGTCCGGCCGTGGAACAAGGCCAGGCCCGCCCATTCCGGCTTTTCTGGATAACGTTCCTTGAGCGACAACACCCCGTAGAAATTGCGCACGTGCAGCAAGCCTCGTTCCCGGTCCCAGGCTTCCCATTGGCCCCACACGGCAATCAGGCATACGCCCGCAATCAGGGCCAGGGCCGCACCCCTCAGCAGCCACGAGACATGGGGCAGCCACCGAACTCGCGCCTCGTTTACGAAGACGGCCATCGCCAAGCCCAAACCGGTCAGCAGCCCCAGATTCAGCTCGATGTACGACGAGAACAGCAACGGACTAATCACGGCCACCAACAGTCCGCCCAACGCGCCTCCCGCCGAGACGGCCAGGTAGAACGCCGTCAGCCGTCGCGGGTGCGGCTTGCGCCGGACCAATTCACCGTGGCAGAGCATGCACAGCAGGAACAGAACCAGCAAATACACGCCGGCTTCCACGGCCACGCTGTGCGTCAAATGCCACCACAGCACGCGCTGGCCCAGCGACTCGAAGAGCTTGTCGAGATATCGGAACAGGACCAGGTAGCTGGCCGCCAGCACCGCCAGGATGGCCGCCGCGGCAAACCAGCGGCGCACGTACCAGCGTTCCTTGTCAAAGCAGATGATGAACGTCAGCAGGTACAGCGTCAGCGGCACGATCCACAGCAGCGGAACCACGGCCACGTTCTGGCAAACGTGGTTGGTGATCGACATCAGCAGCGTGGAGGCCAGCGCGGGCAGGGCGATCCAGCAGGTCACCGCGGACCAGGACAGGGCGTTTCCCGCGTCGGGTTCGGCCGCCGGGGAGGGCTTCGGCCCGGTCTCCGGCGCGAGGCGCAGTCGCCCCAGCCGCAGGGCGATCACGCCGCACAACACGACGTAGGCCCCGAACGCCAGCGACCAGAGCTGTCCTTGCCGCTGCGTCGTCAGTGCGGGCTCGACCAGGAACGGATAACTGACCAGTCCGACCAGGGAACCGAAATTCGACAAGGCGTACAACCGGTAGGGCGAACGCTCGCGGTAGACCCGCGCATACCAGGCTTGCACCAGCGGCGAAGTGGCCGCCAGCAGGAAGTACGGCAGGCCGACATGCCGCGTCAACAGCAGCAGAATCCGCCACACGGCGTTCTTCCCGTCCGGCGGCTTCCAGGTTTCGGGCGGGGTGATCGGCAGCAGCAGCAACGCCAGAGCGGCCAAGGTCAGGTGCACCAGATTCTGCCGCGACACCCCGCGCAGGTGAACCAGTCCGTGGGCGTAGGCATAGCCGGCCAGCAACACGGTCTGGAAAAACAGCAGACAGGTCGTCCACACGGCGGGACTGCCGCCAAACCACGGCAGGATCATCTTGCTGAACAGCGGCTGGACCTGAAACAGCAAGAACGCCCCCCAGAGGATAGTCGCGGCGAACCAGCCCGCCGGGCCGTAGCCCGATCTGTCCTTCATCGAGTTCTCCCGCGTTTGAAAATAACGCTTCTCTCGCACCAGCATACGCGGTAAACTGGTATCGGCAAAGGGGAAACAACGACCATGACCGACTATCGCTATTTCCAGACGCAGCACCGCGACGGCGTGCAGATCATTTACCTTGGGGAAGTGGGTACTGACCGCGAATCCGTGACCCAGATGGGCCGCGATCTGATCCAGTTGGCCGACGCCAAACCGCAACGGGTGCTCGTCAATTTCCAGGCCGTTCAACAACTTTCGTCAGCGGTCGTGGGCAAGCTGTTGCTGTTGGTCAAGACGGTCACGTCGCAGGGCGGCCGCATCGAATGCTGCGGGGCGTCCGAGGGCTTCCGGCAGGTGCTAGGCATGTTGGGCCGATCGCTGCCCTTCGAGCACGCGGACAAGGCAGAGGCGGAAGTGATCGAGATTCTGAAACTGCCGTAAGCGGGGACGGAGACGGCCGGAAGCCCGGCTGTTTACACCAGCCGGGCTTCCCGGTATCCGACTGCCGCCCGGCTACCCGTGCAGCGACCACTTGTCCGGCAGCACCCCGCCCTTGAGCACGATCGGGATGCTGTCGCGGATCATGCACGTGCCGTGATCCCCCTCGCTTTTCTCCACCTTGCCTTCATTGGCGATCCGCACTTCGCGCCCGATGTAGCAGTTCTTGTCGATGATCGCGCCTTCGATGACGCAACCGGGCCCGATCCCGATGGGAGGCCGTTCCGCCAAGCGATCCTGTTCCAGTTGAAAAGTGTCTTCGTAGTAGTCGGCCCCCATCAAGATTGAATCTCGGATCGTCACCCCCGGCCCGATCACGCTGCGCAGCCCGATAATGCTGTTTTCGATCACCGCACCCTCGCCGATCTGACAGCCGTCGGCGACGAAACTGGACCGGATCGTCGCGCCGTCGATTCTTGAGGGCGGCAAAAAGCGGGCCCGCGAATACACGGGCGCCTCTGCGGAAGTCAGATGGTAAGGGGAATTGGGACGCACCAGGCTCAAATTGGCGTTGTAAAACGCCCGGATTGTTCCGATGTCTTCCCAGTAGTCGTCGAACAGGTGGACCTGAACGTGCCGCGCGCTGATGGACTGCGGGAACACCTCCTTGCCGAAATCCTGGTACTGGGTTTTCGTCAACAACTCGATCAGCAGATCGCGGTTAAACAGGTAGATGCCCATATTGCCCAGGCAATCGCGGCCATCCACGTGGCCGCCGCGTCTTTCGATCCATTGGGGATCCAGACGCACCGGCTTGAGTTGCTCCTCGGTCTTGGGTTTCTCGACAAAGTCGATCACACGGCCCGACTCGTCGGCCCGCATTACGCCGAGTTCGCTCGCATCGCTGCCGGAGACCAGCAGACCGGCGATCGTGACATCGGCTTGGGTCTGCTTGTGCGTCTCGATCAACTTGCGGTAATCCATCCGGTACAACTGGTCGCCGGACAGAATCAGCACATACTCGACGCCCGGCTGCTGCAGATAACGCATATTCTTTCGCACGGCGTCGGCGGTGCCCTGGTACCAGTCGGTCCCCTCGTCCATCGTCTGCTGAGCGGCCAGCACCTCCACAAATCCGCCGCTGAAGTGATCGAAGCGATACGTCTGGCGGATATGGCGGTGCAAACTCACCGACATGAACTGGGTGAGGACAAAAATGCGGTTCAAACCGCTGTTCAGACAGTTGGACAGCGGAATGTCAATCAGCCGATACTTGCCGGCCAGCGGCACGGCCGGCTTGGCCCGATACTTGGTCAACGGATACAGACGCGTTCCCCGACCGCCACCGAGTACGAACGTAACGACGTTTTTCATGTGGACCTCCCGAATAGTTGCCCAGATGAGGCTTCGACAAAGACCCCAAGATACCACTTCGCCCACGGCTTCGGGAGGGGAGCATGCCCATGTCGGGGCTTGCCCTGCTTCGAGAAGGCCCCCGCGGGCGTTGACGCGGGTTGCCGTTGCCGGACCCGCCGCGCCGATGGCCGGACGCACGAAAAAAAGTCCGGCGTTCGCAAAGAAGCCGGGATTTCGTGGTCGCGTCCGCGTCCCTCACGGTTCATCGGCAGGCGCCGGCCGATTGGCCTGGCCGCAAAAGACGATTTCCACGCTGAATCCGCAAGGTCAACGCAATTCACCGGAACGCTCCGTCGCCAACGATTGCCTCCCGCAATTCCCGCAACTCCCGCTCGAACCCGCCCGACAGAATCGGGAAGCGGCACCAGGTCTTGGGGTCCAGGTTTTCGTCATCCAGGTGAAACGACGGTGCATACCGTTCCCGCTTCCACTGATTGCGGCACCACAGACGGAAGAAGCGTTCGACCCACAAAGCCAGTTGCCGGCGCGTGTACGGTCCGCGCTGCGACTCGATGCGCTGCAGCACTTCCCGCGGCGTCAGTTTGTCGCGAATCGCCGCCCGCTCGATTTCGTCCAGCACGTCATAGGGCATCAAGTCGTCCTCGTCGGTCTGTTTGGCCGCCGGAGGACGCAACTCGGCCGTCGGCGATTGCCGGTTTACCAGGGCCAGCGCCGGCAGCGGACCGCAGCCATCCGGACCGTGACGTTCCATCCACACCAGCCAGCGCCGCAAGAACGCCTTGTCGATCCCGGCAATCGGCGACAACCCGCCGCAGGTGTCCCCGTCCATGGTCGCGTACCCCACGGCGGCCTCGCTCCGATTGCTGGTGGACAGCAGCAGGGCCCCCTGCAGATTCGCCAACAGCCACACACTGGGCGCTCGCGCTCGCGCCTGGATATTCTGCAGAGCCACGTCATCCCGCTCCCAGGTCAGCGGTCGGCCGATGGCTTGCGAGACGATATCCACATAGTTCTGCACCAGCGTGTCGACCTCAAAGCGGTAACACTGGGCACCCACGGCCTCGGCCACGCCGCGCGCCGCTTCCCACGTGGTCGCCGAACTGTTGCGCGTCGCCTGATAGGCGCAGGTCAGCAGTCGGCGCACGACCTCCGCCGGCTGGTTTGCATTTCCCAGTTCCGGCAGGTACGGCAGTTTTTCCAGGAATCCCGGCAATCCCAGTTCGTGGCTGCCCAGCCGGATCAGCAAGGCGGCCAGGACCGTCACCGTCGCCGAGTCGACGCCGCCGCTGATCGACACCACAAAGCCCCGCGACCGGCTCTTGCGCAGGTAATCGAACAACCCCAGCGCTACGGCGCGGGCAAATTCCTCTTCCTTCACGTAGGGCCCGTTTTCCCACGCGGCGGCAGTCAGTTCCCGCCTTTCCGGCTGGATGACAGGAAAAGGAAAGTCGGCGCTGACGCAGGCGGTCCGTTCTGCCTGGATGTCGACTCGAAACGTCCCAGCTCGGGCGCGGTTCATCCGCGTCACGTCGATGTCCACAACGGCCGCCGTGACGCCGAAATCGGCGAAGGAAAACCGCGGGCCGGCGGCCAGCATCTGGCCGCCGCTGGCGATCATCGCATCGCCGTCGTAGATCGCGCGGCCCGCTTCGTTGCCCAGCAGGTTCGCATACACGTAACTGACGGCAAAGGAGCGCGAACCTTCCAGGACGAAACGGCGGCGAGTTTGGTGCTTGTTAAAAGCAAAGTGACTGGCGCTGGGGTTCAAGATCACGTCGACGTTGCGGCGAGCCAGATCGGCGCCGGGCCGGTCGCTGACCCAGGCGTCTTCACAGATCTCGAAGCCCAACGCCACGCCTCCACACTTGAAGATCAGGTCGCCCAGGGGATAGCGGCGGCCACCGACCTCGGTCTCCAAACAGACGCCACCCGGCCACGGACGAAACCAACGCTGTTCGTAATGGATGCCTTCGTTGGCCAAATTCTGCTTGGCGACGAAGCCGAGGATCTGCCCGTCCGCCACCAGACACGCGGTGTTGAACAGCCCGCCACCGTGCAGCAGCGGCAGACCCAGCGACACGATCATGCCGCGGGTTTCAGGCAGGATTTCCAGCAGCACCTGCTGAGCCAACCGCTGGACGCCGGGCGAATGAAAGGCATCCTCACAGCCATAGCCCGTGATGCACAATTCGGGCAGACACAGGATGCTCGCACCCTGCTCCCGCGCGGCGCAAATCGCGCTCAGAATGTGGCTCTTGTTCTCGTCCCACGCCAACGCGGTCTGGTTCAATACGGCGGCAGCGACTTTGATCAGTTTCATGGAGGTGCGGTCAATTGTCAGTGGTCAGTGGTTGGCGGACCAGGGCTGACGGTTCCATGGCAGCCTTCGACAGACGACGCGCGGAAGGCCAGTTCGTCGACTCAGGCCTTGACACGGATCGATTCGCCCTCATTATACGAGAATCTGTGCAGAAAGGGGAAAGCATCCTATGTTCAGCGGAATTGTGGAACGGATGGGGACCGTGCGGCGGTTGATTTCCGATCCGCCGGGCGTGCGGCTGGTCATCCAATCTCCGGAAATCGCTCGCGACACGAAGATCGGGGACAGCATCTCGGTAAATGGCTGTTGCTTGACGGTGGTCGAGGTCGACCAGACGACGTTTGGGTTCGACGCCGGGGCCGAGACCCTGAGCCGCACAAACCTCGGCCGCCTGCAGGAAGGCAGTCAGGTGAATCTGGAGCGGTCGCTCAAGGTGGGCGGCGAATTGGGCGGCCACTTCGTCACCGGACACATCGACGCGGTAGGTTGGCTGGACCAGCGTCTGGACGAAAAGGACTGGTCGACGTTCTGGTTCCGGATGCCCGCCCGCTTGACTCGCCAGATGGCCAGCAAAGGCTCAATCGCCGTCGACGGCATCAGCTTGACGCTGGTGGATGTGGAAGACGAGCGGTTCAGCGTGGCGTTGATTCCGCACACCCTGACGATCACCACCTTGGGCAAACTGCAACCCGGCGACCCGGTGAATCTGGAAACCGACGTGCTGGCTAAATACGTCGAGAAACAACTGGCCAGCGGATACCTGGCTCGCGGTTGAAGGCGGCACGCCGCGAAGGGGCATGGGACGTCACCGGATGCAACGCGCATCCGTAGCGGCGGCGGATTCGGGAAATCTGCGTGTGCCCCAACGCGGCAGAAAACCCGGCGAAGGGCCGGCGTAGCAGCCTGTCTTGCCAGCGTTAAACAGGATTCGCTCGCTGGCCGTCTTGTCGGATCTGTTCCCGATCCCCATCCGCGGTCTGTCGCCGAAAGCCGTTTTCGGCTCGGGCTCAAGCCTCGGCCGGAGCGGGGGTCGATGCGATCTCGCTGGGGCTGGAGGTTTCCCTTCCCTGGCCCGCCGCGATCTGCTTAATCCGCACTTTGGTGTAGATCTGTCGATGGCCAGTGCGGCGACGGAAGTTCTTGCGGCGAGTGAACTTCTGTACGTAGACTTTGTCGCCGAGGGCCGGGCCCACGACTTCGGCAGTGATGCAAGCTCCCGCGACGGTCGGCTGGCCCAACGTGAGGCCGTCGTCGGCCGAGACCGCGAGCACCTTGTCGAACGTCAACTGTTCGCCTGGAGGAACATCCCGATAGTCGAGTTCCAGTTCCTGGCCTTCTTCCACTTTGTATTGCCGTCCGCCGTCTGCAAAAATCGCGTACATGCCCAGTCCTACGAAACGTCTTTGGATGCTATCTTGACACACGACCCCAAACGCTGAGAAAGCGAGATTGTAGTCGAGCACCGGGCGGTTGTCGAGTCCTAAGCCCAGATCTGTGCCAAGCCGTAACTCGTTATTTGGCCTGCGGATAGCGAAGCCGATGTCCCGATCAGCCAGGGCTTGGCTCGTTGGTCGGTCCATTTTAACCCTCAGAATTAAGGCGTTTTGTCGGATGTTTGGACCGCTGAAACAGCACTTTATGGAGCAGTTGGCCGAGATTCGAGCCGGCGGGCTGTACAAGGTCGAACGCGTCATTACCACGCCGCAGGGGGCCCACATCCGCGTCGGCGACGGAAATCCAGTGTTGAACATGTGCGCCAATAATTACTTGGGCTTGGCGCAGCATCCGGCCGTCATCCAGGCGGCACGTCAAGCTCTGGACGAGTGGGGCTACGGTTTGGCGTCCGTCCGCTTCATCTGCGGCACCCAAGCGGTGCACAAGCAACTGGAGCAGAAACTGACCGAATTCCTGGGCACGGAAGACACGATCCTGTACGGCTCCTGCTTTGATGCCAACGGCGGCTTGTTCGAAACGCTCCTCGGTCCGGAGGACGCCGTGATCTCCGACGAACTGAACCACGCCAGCATTATCGACGGAGTCCGCCTGTGCAAAGCGGCCCGCTATCGCTATCGGAACAGCGACATGGCGGATCTGGAGGAGCAACTCCGCGCTGCCTCCCCTGCGCGGTACCGGTTGATCGCCACGGACGGCGTCTTTTCGATGGACGGCTACATCGCCCGGTTGTCCGAGATTTGCGAGTTGGCCGACAAGTACAACGCCCTAGTCATGGTCGACGATTCGCACGCGGTCGGTTTCATGGGCCCGCACGGCCGAGGCACCCACGAGCACCACGGGGTGCTGGGCCGGATCGACATTCTGACGGGTACGCTGGGCAAAGCCTTGGGCGGAGCCAGCGGCGGGTACACCAGCGGGCGACGCGAGATCATCGAGTATCTGCGGCAGCGTTCACGGCCCTACCTGTTCTCCAACACGCTCGCGCCGCCAATCGCTGCAGGATCGCTCAAGGCCCTGGAGTTGCTGTCGGAGTCGACCGAGTTGCGGGACCGTTTGGAGCAAAACACGCGGTTCTTCCGCGAGAGCTTGGCGCGCTCCGGATTCAATGTTCTGCCGGGCGAACACCCGATCGTGCCGATCCTGTTGGGCGACGCCGCCTTGGCGACGCGAATGGCCGATGCGATGCTGGCCCAAGGGGTCTACGTCATCGGATTTTCGTATCCGGTCGTGCCTCAGGGCAAAGCGCGGATCCGCACGCAAATCTCCGCCGCGCACACGCGCGAGGACCTGGAATTCGCGTTACGGGCTTTTGCCGAGGTCAAGCGGGAACTACTATAAGGCCACGCGCAAACCGGTCCTCGCGACTTGTGACCCTGACGCGACCGATCGGGGCAGCGTCCCGGTTTGTGAAAATGCAAACAGCGCTCCAGGCAGCGTTCCAGACGGCAGAAGGGGAGTGAATCGAGATGGCAAAGGTAGGCGGACGAGCGCCGCGGATGATGGTGATCGGGGCCCATCCCGACGATTGCGAATACAAGGCCGGCGGGCTCGCCGCGCTGTATCGTCAGAGCGGATCCGACGTCTGTTTTGTCAGCGTCACGGACGGCCGATCGGGGCACCAGACGCGATACGGACCGCAGTTGGCCGCCGAGCGGCGCGAGGAAACCGCGGCGTCGGGGCGAGTCTTGGGCGTGGAGTACCGCGTGCTGTCTTATCCCGACGGCGCCTTGCAGCCGACTCTGGAGGCTCGCGACGAGATCATTCGCTTGATCCGTCAGTACGACCCCAATCTGGTGCTGACGCATCGTCCGAACGATTACCACCCGGACCATCGCAACACGTCGCTGCTGGTCTGCGACGCCTCCTACCTGCTGACGGTGCCCGCGGTCGCGTCCCAGACGCCAGCCCTGGCGCGGATGCCGGTGATCATGTATCTGTCCGACGACTTTCAGCGGCCTTCTCCGTTTTCGCCGTCGGTGGTGGTGGACATCGAGCCGGTGTTGGATTCGGTGCTCGACATGCTGGCTTGCCACCGCTCCCAGGTCTTCGACTGGCTGCCGTTCAATCGAGGAGAACTGGATCAGGTGCCGAGCAACCGGGACCAGCAACGGCAATGGCTGCGGGACTGGTTCCTGGGCGTGCTGGCGCCGTTGGCGGATCGGCATCGGGAAGCCATTATTTTGGCCTATGGGGAGGAAATCGGCCGGCAAATCCGCTACATTGAAGCCTTTGAAACGTGCGAATACGGCACACCTCTGACGCCGGAACTTCGAAACAGACTATTCCCCTTCTTGCCTGACGAGGGATGAAGATGACGGAAGAACAGACTGGCCATGAGGGATTGATCAACTGGTCCGCCGCCCTGGGAGCTGCCGGCGACGACGAAGCGTTGCTGCTGGACCTGGTCCGCGTCTTCCTCGAGGAAGCGACAACGCTGATGGCGGACATTCGCCGCTCGATCAGTCAGCGGGATGCCGTGCTGCTGCGGCGCTCGGCGCACACGCTCAAGGGCTCGCTGCGGATCTTTGATTCGGCTGTGGCGAGCGATCTGGCGTTTCAACTGGAGGAGATGGGTAAGAACTCCGCCTTTGACAACGCCCCCTCGGTGCTTGCGGACCTGGAGCCGCAGATGGAACGGGTGGTCGGCGTCATGAAGGCCCGTTTGGCGCAGTAGCCGCCGGGCGGGACTCCTGGAGTCGGTTGTCGGCACAGAAGCCCCGTCTTTGCAGTCAGCCCAGGCTTGTCCGCAAGAGCGGGGGCGTTGGGATACATCCTTGCCAGCCACTGTCCGAGAACCCCAGCCACTGTCAAAGAACCCAAAGCATGACCATTTCTGTACTCTATTTGGGCGATACGAGCTTACCGGGGGCGGCGGCCTACCTGGCCGGCTTGATCCACCATGCGGGCTGGTCGTTTGACTATCTGCCCAGCCACGTGCCGGCCGACGCGGCGCTGTTGGATGTCCCGCGATCGTTGGTCGTGCTGAGCGACTATCCGTCGGCCCGCCTGTCGCCGCCTCTGCAGCAGCGGTTGGTGCAGGCGGTCGAGGCGGGCGCCGGGTTGCTCATGCTGGGCGGCTGGGAATCCTATCACGGCTGCGGCGGCGATTGGGATCAGACGGCCGTCGCGGCAGCCTTGCCCGTGGAAATCAGTTCGGCGGATGACCGGGTGAACTGCGATCAGCCGGCGCTGGTCCGTCGCGTCCTGGATCACCCTGCCGTACAAGGCCTGCCCTGGGACGCGCGTCCACCGTGCATCGGCGGCTTTAACCGCATTCGCCCCAAGCCCGCGGCGGAAGTGATTCTGGAGACGCACCGGTTCCGTGCCATGCGATCCGGCGAAAACGTGCGGTTTGAGTTGGATGACAGTGATCCGCTGCTGGTCGCAGGCTGTTTCGGCCGCGGCCGCGTGGCGGCGCTGGCCACCGACGTCGCGCCGCACTGGGTCGGCGGCCTGATCGACTGGGGCCCAGGCCGGGTGACTTCCCAAGCCCCCGGCGCGGAGGCCATCGAAGTCGGCGACCTGTACGCCAAATTCTTCTGTCAACTCATGGCCTGGACCGCCAACCTTTGATTCGCCTTCGACCTGGCCAGCCAACCCGCAACGATGCCAGCGACGCCGCCCAGTCTCCTTCCGCACGCCGCCGAACGCCGCCGAACAACGACTGACCACTGACGACTGACCACTGACCACTGACCACTGACCACTGACCACTGACCACTGACCACTGACCACTGACCACTGACCACTGACAAGGAGCTCAACTCATGCAACGCAACAACGACAAGCACACGCAGTTTGGTTTGGTTCGCGACATGCTGGCAACCACGGCCGTCGTCGAACGGTTTGACGCGGATCAAGCGCTGGATACGGCGGAAGCCATTGCCAGCGTGGGTCGGCTGCTGATGACTGGCGAAGGTTCCAGCCGCATCTTCCCCGCCAAGAACGCCATCGCCCATGCTCGCCGCCGTGGCTGGAAGCTGGAGTTGCACACGGAAGCCGCTCGCCAGGCGCAGGAATACGACCTGGACGGCTGGGCGGTCTTCGCCTTGTCCAACTCGGGACGAACGCGGGAAGTGATCGAGCTGTTTACCGGGTTGCAGGAGCGCGGCCACGAGCAGTTGTACAGCTTGACCGCGTTTGCCAACAGCAAGCTGGAATCGCTGGCCACGAAGGGTTACGTCCTGGCCTGTGGCGAGGAGGGCGCGGTGGCGGCGACCAAGAGCGTGATCGAACAAGCGCTGTTCTATCGCGCCCTCCTGGAAGCCGTTGCCGGAGAGAAGCAGTTGGCGCCCCGATTGGGCGAACTCAGCCGCAAGTTCGAGCAAGCGTTGACGATGCCCATCGAGGCCGAGTTGGCCGATGCCGTCGCCGGCGCGAGCATGATTTTCTGGGCCGGACGCAACGTAGGGGTGGCCGAGGAACTGACGTTGAAAACCAACGAGATCACGCGGAAGACGGCAGACTTTCTGGAAGGCACGTACGCGCTACATGGGATCGAGGAAGTCATGACCCGCGACCAGGTGGTGATCTGGATCGATCCCTACGAGGGCTCGGAAGAGAAGATCGAAGAGGTCCTAGTCAAGGGCGTCGGGCTGAAGGTGATCGCGGTCGCCAGCCGCCCAACACCGTTCCCGACAATCCGGATTCCCGACGCCGGCGACCTGAGCGGCTACGTCCAAATGGCAGCCGGCTGGAATATCCTGGTCGAAGTCGGCCTACGTTCCGGCGTGAACCTGGACAAGCCCGAGCGGGCCCGCAAGGTCGGGAACGAATTCGTGGCTGGGACTTAGCATCGTTGGAGGAAGAAGGGTTCGATGTCCGCGGAGCGCTAGCCGCCGGTGTAGCGGCGAGTCCGTAACCGACGGCTAGTGCCTTCCCCGATGTTGTTCTCCCCACGGCGTCTAAAGCTTCATCCTTCGTCCTTCATCCTTGATTTCCATGCCTCTCTTCGAACTGATCGCTGTGACGCACGATTACGGCCGCGTTCGCGCGTTGTGCGACGTGTCGCTGGTGGTCGAGGCGGGGGCGATCGGGCTGGTCGGTCAGAACGGGGCGGGCAAGTCGACCCTGCTGCAGATCCTGCTGGGGCTGATTCGGCCGACGCAAGGCGTGGCACGGGTCTTGGGACTGGATGTGCGCACCGCCGGTGTCCGCGTCCGCGGCCGCGTAGGATACATGCCGGAACGCGGTTCGCTGGTGCCCGGCCTGCGCGGCGTGGAATACGTCGCGTTGGCCGGCCAACTGAGCGGCATGCCCCGGCGGCAGTCGTTGCGGCGAGCCCACGAGGTGCTCTCGTACCTGGGGCTGGAGGAGGCCCGCTATCGCTATCTGGAGCAGTACTCGGTGGGCATGAAGCAGCGGCTCAAGTTGGCCGCGGCCCTGGTCCACGATCCCCGAGTGCTGTTGCTGGACGAACCGACGGCGGGCCTCGATCCGGACGGCCGTACGGCGATGCTGGGCGTGTTGCGGGCGCTGGCCCAGCGGCCGAATCGTTCGCTGATCCTGTCCAGCCATTTGCTGGGCGACATCGAACGCGTCTGCCAGACGGCCGTGATCCTGGACCGCGGCGCCGTCGTGCGCACGGGGCGGATTGAGGAGTTCCGGCAAGCTCAAGCCAAGCGGTTCCGGATTCGCTGCAGCGGCGACGCACGAGCGCTGCTCGACCACCTGCGCTGCCAAGGCGTTGAAGTCCAAGCGGCGGAGACGGGCGACGTCGCGCGGATCCGGCTGCCGGACCAACTGTCGACGCGCGACGTGTTCGCCGAGTCGTTGCGGCACAACGTGGTGATCACCGGCCTGGAGCCGGACGAGGAGGACTTTGCGATGGCCTACCGGCGCATGGTGTCCGCTGGAGAGCCGTTCACGGGAGCCGGGAGGAGCGGTGTTGGCTGAGCGAGTGACCGCTGCCCAAGCCGCGTACACCTGTCTCGATGAAACGGGATCAGGACTCTTTTTGAGGAACAAGTCCTGCCCCCTTTTCCGGATCCGGAATGACTTGGCGATATGGGTTTGCTTTTCCGAAAAGAGCGGCAAGAGTTTAGATGAACAGACTGGAGAATATAGGTTGCTCTTTCCGATTTGTGAAACGCTTTGAACGAAGTCCCCTGGTTCGGGACGATCAAAGTTCGGATCGAATCGGTTGTACGGACACGCAGCGTTGCCAACGGAAGGGCCGGTTATCCGTCGTTTCGCCCCGGATCAGGCAGGTTGCTCCGATGACCGCATCAGCTCCCCACTATCTTCTGTTTTCGGAATCCCAGGCTCGTCGCCCCGCGGCAGACAAACGCCAATCGCGAGCGGACGTCGGCCAGTGGCGATTTGTCTTGGAGACGGTCGATGGCAAGACGAGGTTCGAGGCAGCGGACGAGGAGTCCGAGTCGGAAGAAAGCCGTTTGGCGCTGCTGGCGGTCGTGCGCGGCTTGGAGGCCCTGTCCCAGCCGTCGCGTGTCACCGTCGTGACCACCAGTCGCTACGTCAGTCGCGGGTTTCTGTTTGGTTTGCAGGACTGGCGGGCAAACGGTTGGCGGTGGGAACGATTTGGCGAGATGGCGCCGATCAAAAATCGGGACCTTTGGCAACGAGTTGACCGGGCCATGCAATATCATCGAGTGGAATGTCGTGTGTGGCGATTCGACATGCCGGAAACGCCCGCCATGCATGCTGCCCCGGCGGTTTTTCCGGCAGCGGATCAGGGTTGTGCGGACTCAGCGCCCCCGCGGAGAAAAGTGCGGACTCGGCGGCGTCCGGTCAGGCCGAATCGGCAAGTCGCCGCGTCCTGGGGCCAAGCGGTCCGCGAGCTCTGGCAGCGTTGTCGTTCTCGGTTGACGGGCGGCTTCCGCTTGGAGGCGGCCTAGCACGGCCCGCGGTGGCGGCCGAAGCCGCCCGGCTCTTGGAACCGGTTTTCCCTGACGAACGGGGCTTTTGGAAACCTGCAGGTTGCTGAGACGCCGGCTTCATTCCCTTGGAACAGCAGGAAGAACAGGCCTTATCACGGAGGCATCTACGGTGCGCACACAGTTGTCGTTGAGCAGCGTCGGCGCGGTCGTCAACGGGACGCACGGCAATCCGGCCGAGTTATTGGGGCCGCACGACTTGGAAACGGACGGGCGCCAGGTGACGGCGGTCCGCGTGTTCTTGCCGGATTCGCAGCAGGTCTGGGTGGTTCATCCGGAGCACCACACCGCGTTGCCGATGCGGCGAGTGCATCCGGCGGGGCTCTACGAGGCCATTTGCCCCTGGCCGGGGGACGAGCAAAAACGGCGGTACCAATTGCGGGTTGCGGACAAACATGGTCAAATGACAACCATGGAAGACCCTTACGCTTTTTCCACGCTGTTCTCCGACTACGACCTGTATCTTCTCGGAGAAGGAACTCATTACCGTGCCTACGACGTGATGGGCGCTCACCTCCGCACGCTCGACGGCGTGTCGGGAGTCAATTTTGCCGTCTGGGCGCCGAACGCCGAGAGCGTCAGCGTAGTCGGCGATTTCAATCAATGGGACGACCGCCGGCATCACCTGCGCCGTCATTGGGCCAACGGCATTTGGGAGCTGTTTTTGCCGGGCCTGGAGGAAGGCCAGCTGTACAAATACCGCATCAAGACACGGGACGGACAGGTGCTGGACAAAGCGGATCCCTACGCCTTCGGCGCAGAGGTCCCGCCGCATTCCGCCTCCGTGGTCCGGGACTTGAACCGCTACACGTGGGCCGATGACGAGTGGCTTAGACAGCGCCGTGAGACCAGCTTCCTGCACCAACCGATCTCGATCTACGAAGTCCACCTGGGCAGTTGGCAACGGTGCGAAGGCGAATGGCTGAGTTACCGGGAAGTGGCTCATCGGCTGGTCGAGTACTGCCGCCGGATGAACTTTACGCACCTGGAGTTGCTGCCGGTTTCCGAGCATCCGTTCTACGGCAGTTGGGGATATCAGCCGATCAGCTACTACGCCACGACCGGCCGCTACGGCAGTCCGGAAGATTTCATGTACTTCGTGGACTACTGCCATCAGAATGGCATCGGCGTGATCGTCGACTGGGTGCCGGCCCACTTCCCCGGCGACGCACACGGCTTGGCCCGCTTCGACGGCACCGCGTTGTACGAACACGAGGATCCGCGTCTGGGCGAACATCCCGACTGGGGCACCAAGGTGTTCAACTACGGCCGCAACGAGGTGCGAAATTTCTTGATCGCCAATTCCCTGTTCTGGCTGGACAAGTACCACATCGACGGCCTGCGCGTGGACGCGGTAGCCTCGATGCTGTACCTGGACTATAGCCGCAAGCCCGGTCAATGGCTGCCGAACGAGCACGGCGGAAACGAGAACCTGCAGGCCATCAGCATGTTGCGGGAATTCAACCGTGTGACGCACAGCCAGTTTCCCGGCATCCTGACGATTGCGGAGGAGTCCACTGCCTGGAGCGGCGTTTCACGGCCGACCGACTTTGGCGGCTTGGGCTTCAGCATGAAGTGGAACATGGGCTGGATGAACGACACGCTGCGGTACATGCGCCGCGAACCGATACACCGCCGGCATCACCACAACGACTTGACGTTCAGCCTGCTGTACGCCTTTACTGAGAATTTCGTCCTGCCCTTCTCGCACGACGAGGTCGTCCACATGAAGGGCGCGTTGATCAGCCAGATGCCCGGCGACCTGTGGCAGAAGTTCGCCAACTTGCGGCTGCTGCTGGCTTATCAGTGGACGCATCCCGGCAAAAAGCTGCTGTTCATGGGCGGCGAAATCGCGCAGTGGAACGAATGGAATCACGATCAGCAATTGCAGTGGGAACTGCTGGACTGGCCGAACCACGAAGGGATGCAGCGGCTGGTGGCGGACTTGAACGCCGTCTACCGCCGTGAACCGGCGCTGTATGAACTGGAATTCGAGCATCCGGGATTCGAGTGGATCGATTGCCACAACGCACCGGAAAGCGTGCTCTGCTATCTGAGAAAGGCCAAAGACCCGCAGGACTTTGTCGTCGTCTGCTGCAACTTTACCCCCGTTGTGCGCGAGAACTACTGCGTGGGCGTCCCGCTGGGCGGTGTGTACCGCGAGATCTTCAACAGCGACTCCAAGTACTACAACGGCAGCAACGTAGGCAACGCCCAGCACGTCACGGCCCAGCAGCCCGGCTGCCACGGCCGCCCCCACGCGATGCGAATCACCCTGCCGCCACTGGCCGCCGTGATGTTCAAACCGCAACGCGAAGGTTAGAACGGCCCGCCAGAACGAGACGCTCGTGCGTGCATTCTCGAACCGAAGACGCTAGACCTCCAGTTTCCACGGCGCGCGGTACGGCCGGGTGATCAGCGTCTGGGCCTCCGGGTCGTCGATGATCTGCTCCCGCTGGTTGTCCCAGCGGATGCGGCGGCCGGTCCGCCAGGCGATGTTCATCAGGTGGCCGGGGTTGGTCGCGGCGTGGCCGATTTCGACGTCGGCAGGCGGCTTGTTCCGCGTGCGGATGGAATCCAGAAAGACCTCGGCATGCGCTCTGAGGCTCTGGAGGTGGACGTTGTCCGTAAAGGCGTTGTGGGCGGTTTCGATTTCTTCCCCCAGCTTTTTGCCGCCGCGGGCTTCGGCATGGATGGTGTACCCGCTGCGGTCCAGGACCATCGACGCTTCGGTGCCGAAGAAGCACTTGGCGTGCGACCGCTGTTCTTTGCGGCAGCCGCCGCGGAACGAGTACTGCATCAAGAAGCCCTGCTTGGCGATCGGCCCTGGAGCGAATTCCACGATGGCCGAGAACGTATCGGGCCATTCGCAGTTGGTCGGCTCGAAACAATGCCTGCCTCCCATCGCCGTGGCCGCGACGGGGACCGGAAAGCCCAGAGCCCAGAGCACGATGTCGTAGTGATGCACCGCCCAATCCACTTGCCACGCCCCGGCGTAGTCGATGAACCAGTAGTGACGTGCATAGCGGTTCGGATTGTAGGGCACTTGGGGAGCCGGGCCGAGCCAGAAGTCCCAATCCAACTCGGCGGGCGGGTCGCCGTCGGGCGGATTGCCGAAACCGGGGTACAGGTAGTCAAAGTCCCAGACCTTGACCTCGCTGATTTCGCCCAGCTTGCCGGCCTGGATCGCCTTGACCGCTTGCTGGTAGTGCGGCCAGGAGCGTTGCTGGGTGCCGAGTTGGACGATGCGGTTGTACTTCCGCGCGGCCTGGACGGCGGCGCGGCCCTCGCCGATCGACGTGCCCAGCGGCTTTTCCACGTACACGTCTTTGCCTGCCTGACAGGCGTGGATCGTCGGCAGGGTGTGCCAGTGGCCGTTGGTTCCCACGATCACGGCGTCGATGTCTTGGTTTTCCAGCAGCTTGCGGTAGTCGTGATACGCCAGAACCTTTTCGCCGCCGAATTGCTCGCGGGCAGATGCCATGCGGGTGGCGTTCAAGTCGCAGACGGCGACGAGTTGTGCTCCGGCGCACAGCGAATGGGCTTTGGCCACTGCCCGCCCTTCGCCGCCGCACCCGATCAGGCCGAGGTGGATCGTGTCATTCGGTCCGGGCACCGCTGCGCCGCGGGCCGGCGTGGGTGCTCCGATCCAAGTGGTTGCGGCAGCGGCAGCGGTCGTTCCCAGAAAATGACGCCGAGTTGGATTCGAGGACATGCGAGGTCTCCTTGGGGCGTGTTGGTGACAAGAGCGCGGGACTCGTTTATAACGTTCCGGACCAGGCCCGTACACCATCCAGGAGTTCCCAAGTGATGCAATACTCGCCCGCGTTTCTGGCGGCCGTCGTGCTGGCGGCCTGTGTCTCGGAAACGTCCGCGTCGGCGGAGTCTATCGGCGCACCGTGCTGGCTTCCCGCCACGCCGGAGCAGTTGCCACGCTGGCGCGGATTCAACCTGCTGGAGAAGTTTGTGCTGGGCGGCGGGCGAAAGCCGTTCGTCGAAGACGACTTCCGGCTGATCTCGAAGCTCGGCTTTAACTTCGTCCGCCTGCCCATGGACTATCGCTTCTGGATCCAGGACGGAGACTGGGAGCAGTTCGACGAGGCGACGCTGCGGGAGATCGACCAGGCCGTGCAGTGGGGCGAGCAGTACGGGATCCACGTCTGCATCAACTTCCACCGCGCCCCCGGCTACACGGTGGCCAGGCCGCCGGAAAAGACCAGCCTCTGGACCGATGCACAAACGCAGCGCGTGTGCGCGAAACACTGGGCCATGTTCGCTCGCCGCTATCGGGGCATCCCCAGCACGCGGGTCAGCTTCAACCTGATGAACGAGCCGGCGGGCATCGAGCCCGAAGTGTATCTGGCCGTCGTCCGCAAGCTGGTGGACGCCATCCGAGCGGAAGATCCGGACCGGCTGATCATCTCCGACGGCATGCAGTGGGGCCAGATTCCGCTGCTCGAGTTGCGAGAACTGCGCGTCGCTCAGGCCACGCGCGGCTACACGCCCGCCGAGATCAGCCACTACAAAGCCAGCTGGGTGAACAGCTCTCATTTCCCGGAGCCTCAGTGGCCGCGCCCGCTGCCGCCCAACGGCACGCTGCTGAGTCCCCGGAAAAAGGAAGGCTCCCACCCGCTGGTGATCGAGGGCCCGTTCCCGGCCGCCACCGAACTGCGGCTGCGCGTGTTGACGGTTTCGGCTTCGGCTTTGTTGGTCGTGGAAGCGGACGGCAAACGCGTTTTGGAAAAGAAGTTCCAGTGCGGGCCGGGTGAGGGCGAGTGGAAAAAGGCCGAGTTCAAGCCGGAATACAACATCTACCAGAACCTGTTCGACCGCGACTATAGCGCGATGATCCCCGCACTTACGCGGCAAATCTCCGTGCGCGTGGCCGACGGCGATTGGCTGCAGATCGGCCAGATCGGACTGAAGCCTGGCGGGGCGGACGCCAGGGAAGCCGTGCTGACCCTGAAACAGGATTGGGGACAAAAACCGGAGCCCATCCGCTACGCACCCGGCGCGCCGGACGGTCCTTTTGTCGGCATCGCCATGCAGGACAAGACGTGGCTGTGGAGCAAGTGCATCCAGCCGTGGAAGGAGGCTCAGGAAAAAGGCATCGGCGTCATGGTGGGCGAGTGGGGTGCGTACAACAAGACGCCGCACGACGTGTTCCTGCGCTGGGCGGAAGACAGTCTGAGCAACTGGCAGCAGGCCGGCTGGGGCTGGGCCCTGTGGAACTTCCGCGGCTCGTTCGGCGTCCTGGACAGCGAGCGGCAGGATGTCGCGTACGAAGAGTTCGAGGGGCACCAGCTGGACCGCAAACTGCTGGACTTGTTGCAGCGGTACTGAACGGTCAAACGTGCGTAATTCCTGGGCGGGGACAGATCGCATGGGACACACGCCTTCCGCCCGATGAAGCTATTGACGTAAGTCATGTCACGTTGGAAAATCGGAGCACGTGACGCGGGCTATGTGCGCGCGTGGCCGACGATCAACTGCAATGGCTCACTTGACTGACCCTGCGATCCTCGCCAAGTTTCGGCACGCTCTCTCGGAGTGGAATTGCGCCGGGTACATTACCTGGAAGCGAATCGCTCAGGCCTGGGTCGAGCGAAATCTGGAAGGTTACACGACTCGCGCGGTAGGCTAAGAGATGTTTCGACACGTCGAGTCGGGCGGTGGCATCGACCAAGTTCGGGAGACGCGTCCGGAATGGAGTGAGCGTCGATTTCATTACGATTTCCGTATCCCGCTTGGTAGCCGGCTGATGTACATCGAAACGGTCCTGATGGACGACGATCCGGAAGATCCAACCATTCACGTGGTGAGCATCCATGAAGCCTGACACTGGTCCGCGATCCGAGAAGCTCAAGCGATCCGGCAGGCCGTTTCCCTGGCGGTGCCCGGAGTGCGGCCAGCGGAAGGTTCAACCGGCCACCATCGCTCATACGGCCGAAATCAAGCACGATGGTCGGCTGTACACGGTCGAGATCCCGGAGCTTCGCGTGCCGCGATGTGAAGCTTGCGGGGAACTGGTGTTCGACACCCAGGCCGACGAGCAGATCGCTCGGGAATTGCGGCGTCAGCTAGGGCTCCTGTCAGCCGAGCAGATACGGAGGAACCGAGAGAATCTGTGGCTGAGCCAGCGACAGTTGGCCGAACGCCTGGGCGTCGCTGTCGAGACGATTTCCCGCTGGGAGACGGGTGCCCTGACGCAATCGCGAGCGATGGACCGCTACCTGCGAGTCTACTTCGGTGTGCCCGCTGTGCGAGCTGCGCTGGACGGCGACGATGCCCCTGCTTGTCTGGGCGTAGAAGTGCGAAGTTGAGCGGATTCCGACGGCCCCCCTTCGAGAGATGCCGTGTGCGGTTCGATCAGCCGTCAGCTGGCCCGGCAAACCGTGATTGGCCCGCTCCTGGCTACTTGCGGCCGAAATCGGCGGGGATCTCGCCCCAGTGTTCGGTTTCCCACTTGAGCAGCCGGTTCGGATAGGCGTGGTTGGCGAGCCAAAGATGGGCGCGGTCGAGGAGGTCGAAAAGCTGCCGGTTGGCAGTGGTGCGCGGCAGTTTGGTGTTGGAGTGCTTTTTGCGCACCCAGCACAGCGCGGTACGGGAGTCCGAGTAGATGGGGCAATCGCGTCCTTGCCGGACCAGCAGCGCCAAGGCGTGAACGATGGCCAGGAATTCGCCCACGTTCACGGCGCCTTCCGGGAAAGGACCGCGATGGAAGAGTTGGGTGCCGTCTTGGGTGTTCACCCCGCGGTACTCCAGATCGCCCGGGTAACCGTTGCACGCGGCGTCCACGCAGATGCTGTCCAAGATCACGCCGGATCTTGCCAACGCGGTCGGCCGCAATTTCGGCGTCTTTGTGTTTCGTCCTTCGAATTGTTCGTAGTCCCGCCGGAACGCCTCCTCTGCCTCTTCGCGCGTGGCGAACGACTTGAACTTGGCCCCGGAATACCCGGCGACCTGGGCCTGGCACTCGTCCCAGGTGTCGAACACGCCCGTCTTCAGGCCCTTCCAGACTACGTAGAATTTCGGCTGTTTGGCCATGCACTCAGATTCCTCAAATCCGCCACGGCTCGCGTCTGGCGCGGCAACGGAGTCGGTTGGCTTGTTCGTCGCCGAGGAACTCTTCTTTCAGCGGGTCCCACTTCAGCGAGCGCCCCAGCTTGTACGCGAGGATCGCCAAATGGCCCAGCGACGCCGAGCGGTGGCCGATCTCTTCGTCGGAACTGGGAGCCTGCCGCGTCCGCATGCACTCGTACCAGTTCTGATGGTGGTTGTTGGCTCCGGGGTTGGCGTCGCGCGTGGGCAACTGCAGTTCGTCGAACAGCGATTCCGGCCCGCCTTCCACTGGCCCACCGGTGGTCATCGACGTCAGCCAGCCGCGCTCGCCGACGAAGACGCCGCCGAACAGTCCTGCCAGCCGGGCGTTCGGCGGGACGGCCTTGTAGACGTCCTTGACCACGCCCCAGTGGTCGACCAGGTGCAGCAGGGTGCCGTTGGCGTACCTGTAAGTCAGCGTCGGATACGCGCCGTCGTGGGGGTGCAGAATCTCGACGGGGCCGCTACGTTCCATGCCCAGCGCGTATTGAATCACGTCGGCGCTGTGGGAGTGGTGCCAGGTGACGGACGCCGCGCCGAAATCCTCGCAGAACGACCACGGCACCACGCCGGGCGGCGGGTTGATGTGGTACAGGCGGTTGTAATCGCGGGCCGGAGCCGGGCCGACCCACAGGTCCCAATCAAGTCCCTCCGGCACCGGTTCGGCGGGCAACGCGAAGTCCAGCGGCACGTTGGAACTGGCGTACGTATCCGCGCCGACGACTTGGGCGTAGGGCCGGAACCGTTCGGAGCGCAGCCACCCGCCCAAACTGCTCCAGATCGTGAACGCGGCTTTGACTTGGCCCAACCCGCCGGCGCGGACGAACTCGCAGACCCGCCGGATCGTAGGAATCGAGCGATATTGGCTGCCGGTTTGGAACACGCGTCCATACCGGCGCATCGTCTCGGCCAGTTGCCGCCCCTCCTGAATCGTGACCGAGACCGGTTTCTCGCAATACACGTCCTTGCCCGCCTTGGCCGCGTCGATCGATTGCAGCGTGTGCCAGTGGTCCGGGGTGGCAATCACGACGGCATCCAAGTCCGGCCGGGCCAGCAATTCGCGATAGTCGTTGTACGCCGCGCAGCCGCGAGACGAGCCGGCCGCGCGTTCGGCGTAGGTTTCCTCCACCCGCCGCACGCCTTCTTCGCACCGCGCACGATCCACGTCGCACACGCCCAGCACTTGCAGGGCCGGATCGCCTGACACGCGCCGCAGGTGGCCGCGTCCCATCAGGCCGTGGCCGATCAGTCCCACGGTGATGCGCTCGCTGGGCGCCACGGCGCCGTCCGCGCCCAAGGACCGTGCGGAAATGATCCAGGGAGCGGCCAGAACGCCTGAGGCCGCAGCCGTGCGGCGGAGCAGTTCACGACGCGAAAAACGAACGGCGGATGGTTGGGGATGACTCGGAAGTCGCTTCATGGGGCACCTCGCTTGGCCGTTTCCAGGCTGACTTGGTTGAAGAACTGAATGCACTGCGCGATCTCCGGCATCGACTCCAGCCAGTTGTAGGAGTACTCCAAGCCGAACATGGTCGGCTTGACGCCCAGGCGGTCGAGTTCCGTGATGAACTGTTCCGTCTTGCCCACCCCGGTTCCCCAGGGCACATCGTGGCCCCTTGGGGTCAACTCGTCCAGGTCGTGCATCTGGACCGTGATTAGCCGCTGCTGGAGCTTGCGAGCTGCCTCGACCGGATCGATGCCGGCGCGCATCCAGTAGCCCATATCGCCGCAAGCGCCGATCCGCGGACTGCGGTTCTCGCAGACTTTCAAGATGCCCTCCGGATTCCAGTACACCGGAGAGCCCTTCTGGTCGTGATTGTGCAGGGCCACGTTCAGGGCGTATTCGTCGCAGAACTTCTCGATCGTGTCGAGCGCATCCGGCGAAGGCTCGGACAGGAACGTCTCGATGCCGATCTTGCGCCCGAACTCGAACACCCGCCGGCAGCCCTCCGGATCGCCGGGGATGTCGTGGATGTAGTAGGTCAGCAGGCGGACGCCGGCCGAATCGAGCTTCAAGCGAATCTGTTTCAAATCGTCGTCGGTCAGGTTCGGATCGAAGTTCTTGGCGATCTCGCTGCTGACCTTCTGGAAGCTCAACCCGCCCATGTACGGCAGACCGAGTTGCGCGGTCTTGTCGATGGCCTCGAACAGGGTGTACTTGTGGAAGGTGTAGGCTTCGATGCCCAGCCGCCACCCCAGCTTCTCCTGGGCCCGGATGGCGGGCGTCAGTCTGTTGCTGGGGATCGTCGGCGCCGGCAGATCGCCCAGCACGAATTGGGCCGCGCCCAGGTAGAACTCCAGCAATTTCGGATCCCAGAAGTTGGACGGACTGTGGGCGATCGTACAGTAGCATACGCGCCCGCGGCCGTAGTTCCGCACCCACGCCAAGGCGTAATCGTTGTCCGCGCGGACCAGTCGGCCATGCGCCGGGCTTTGAGTCATGTCGGTCCGTTCGGTATCAATGCTGAACAGCACGCGGACCCGGTCCCGCGAATACGGCTCGTGAACGCGGAAGAACTCCGAACGGTACTCGAAGCCTTGCCCGCCAAAGGGCCGATTCAGCGGATGATCAGGCTCGTCCAGCTTGATGAAGACGTGTTCGTCGGCGGCCTTGTGACTCGCCCCGCGGCCGCCCAGCATGATTCCGAATTCCGGCCAGTCCTCGCGGGCTCCCTCGGTCCATCGCGTGAAAGCCACCGTCGTCCCGTGGACTCCCATCAGGCCGCCGCCGCCATGGACGAATTCGATCAGATTCTGCCTCAGCGTGGGATCTTCGAACAGATTGCCCACGTTGTTGTTCAAGAAAACGGCGTCGAACTGCTTCAGGCTCTCGCGTTGGAACACGGCCGGATCACGGCTGATCACGGTGCTGAACGCGCCGGTCTTTTGCCCCATCAGCGTAAACGCCAGATTGGCCGTGGGAATCGAGGCGTGCCCGCCGTAGCCGACGTTCAGGTCGAAGATCAGCAGCTGGCGGGGTTTCTGCGGCGAAGCGGGCGCCTTGGCCGGGATGGCCGCCTCGACCTTGTCGCGGTCGCTCGTCTCGTCGGCGGCGTACGACGCGCGGCCGGCGCCTGCCACCAGCAGGGTGGCGGTGGATGCGGTCGCGAGCAAGATACGAATCAGGCGTGGCGATGGTTCTTTGGATTGGTGCATGAGTGCCCTTTCTGATGATGAGCCTCGCGGATGGCGTTGTTCTGACTGCAATCGTACGGCTCCTGCGCGATTCCTTTTTTGCGTGCGGACCTTTTGGAGTGCGGCGCCTTGTCGCCGCTTTGGCTGGCTGGCGACGTACCGACCGTCAGGTTGTGTTCCGACGCCTCGTGAACTCAATCGTCTGCTGTGCAGTCGGTCGCCATCCAAAGCGGCGACAAGGCGCCGCACTCCAAAATCGAAAACGCACCAAGTTCCGGCGTTCTGCCGCTCATTCCGCCACCGGCAACGCGAACAGCGTCACGCTGCAGGGGGCGACGGAGACCATGTCCGAGATCTGGACCGCCGCTTCCTCGATCTTCACGCGCTGCGGATCGGCCGGATCGTTGTAGACCATCGGATCCTGGCCTGCGATCTGCCAGCGCGTGCCGCTGCCCGCCAGCTTTGCGCCCTTGACGGTCAGCGGAATTTCGGCCGGCTGCAGCGAGGGATTGACCACGCCCAGCGTCAGCGTTTTGCGGTCCGCGCTCCAGGCCGCCATCGCGTCGATCGTGCGCGAGCACTCCGTGGCTGCCGGCAGCGTGCCGAAGTGCTTGCGGTACAGCTTCAGGACCAAGCCCGTGGTCTCGAATGCGGCGGCCGTCTTGTTGGTCTTGATACAGCCGATCACGTTCACCGTCTGGGCATAATTGGCCATGAAGAACAGCTCGCTGTCGCGGGCCATCTGGTGCAGTCCGGCGGCGATTCCCAAGCCGTCCTTCAGGAAGTACCGCGTGCCCAGTTCGCCGAAGACGTGGGGACCGTACCAGTAGTTCCATTCGTCCAGCGCGATGCGAATGTCCTTGCCGCACAGCGAGTCGATTTCCTGGCGATAGCGGCGATGGGCCTCCGCCTTGCGGCGCACGGCGTTGGGGATCTGCCGGACGTGGCTACCCAGTCCCTGCTGCTCGCCGCAGTAGAAGTGTTCGCTGATCAAATCCATGTGGTCGGCGCAGTTCTTCAGCATCCCCTCGCTCCACTTGCCGACGTCGCCGACCGCGATCAGCTGGATCGACGGATCGGCGGCCCGCATGGCTTTGGCGAACTGGTTGTGTTTCTCCTGGTACTTCTCCAACGGCATGTGGCCCAGTTGCCAGCCTCCGTACATCTCGTTGCCGATGCTCCAGTACTTCACCCCGTACGGTTCGCGGTGGCCGTTTTCCGCTCGCAGTTTGCCCAGCGGCGTGTCGGGTCCGCCGTTGGCGTATTGCACCTCGTCGACGGCCGCTCGCACTTCGCCCAGCCCGCTGTTGACGGCGATATAGGGTTCGGTGTTCAGCAGGCGGCAGAAGACCAGGAACTCGTCCAGCCCGAAGTCGTTGTGCTCGATGCCTTGCCAAGCGGGATTCTTCCGCGGCGGCCGGCGGTCGACATCGCCGATGCCGTCCCGCCAGTCGTAGCCGCTGACGAAATTGCCGCCCGGCCAGCGGTAGACGGGCGAGTCGAGTTCCTTGAGCAGCGCCAAGGTGTCCGCTCGCATGCCTTGCACGTTGTCGGCGGGCATCAGCGAAACCGTGCCGACGGAGAAGCGGCCCTGGCCCGCGGCGGTGATTTCCAGGCGGCCATCGTCCGTCGTTTTGCCGGCGGTGAATGCCAGCGGCATTTTCGCAAACGCGCCGGGCACCTGCGGGATGGCGACCGTCTGACGATCGTTCGGACCGTCGCCCCAGATCAGGCTGACGCATACCGGCCCGGCGTCCTGGCTGCCGGAAAACCAGATTCGCCCGCTGTACGCCCGGCCGGCGATCAGGCCCAACCCGGCCTGAGCGATCCCGCACGGCTGGCCGCCGGGCAGCGCGATTTGCGGCGTGTGCTGGCCCACAAACGGGCCTTCCCGAACCATGCTCACCGCGCCGTCGGGGCCGATGGCCTTCCAGGGCGACTGGCCCTTGCCGACCGGATCGAAGAACTTCCGGTCCTGCAGCATTTCGGCCCAGATCCCGCCGTAGATGCAGCGGCCCAAGTGCTCGATGAACTGGCCGTAGACATACTTTGAAATCGGCTCGCCCGTCTTCGCCGCGTCGACCACGATGCTCAGCGGCAGCGGCGGCGAGCGGGACAGCAGTTCCAAGGCCACGTCGTCGAACCACGCCTTGCCCGTGGCCAGCCCCCAGCCGCCGAACAGGCAGTTCACTTGTATCGCGTCCTGCTCCTCGGTCTCGAACACCACCTCGACCCGCGTCCAGTCGCTTGTGCCGGTCACCGCGGGGGTAGCCACGGGCTGGATGTTGTGAATGTTCAGCAGCGCCCCGCGGCCGTTTTTCACCTGGACGTTTTCCGTCTTGATCCAACCGGACAGCCGATACCGCGCGAACGGTTCCACGGGCACGGTAGCGGCCCAGCCGATGTCCGCGCCTTGCTCGGAAGCGATCGACACGCTGCGCTGGCCCGTGCGGCCGGTGGCGGCCGCCTCGAAGACCCCGCCGCCGTTCCATTTCTGCGTCCGCCAGCCTTGTGGCCGGCCGTCACGCAGTTGCTCGAACGAACCGTTCGCAAGGCACTCGGCCGTTGGCTGAGCCTGGCAGACGCGGGCGGTTCCGACAAGGATCAATACGCCCATACCGATCAGCAGGGATTCCAGGATTCGGTGTTTCATTGTCGCTTGTTCCTTCGCTAGACTGAGTCTGCCCAACGGCACCGCTGCCGTCAGGCAACCAAGGTACTGTTCAGCGGCCAAGAAAGAAAGGGTGCAGGCCATCGGCGGATCGGCCGACCGGCCCGGCGTGTGCAAGGGCTTTTTCGTGCCGCAAAGGGATAGCCCTGGGCTGACGCCCAAGGTTCGCCCGGTTGCGCGAGGAAGACATCATTCGTGCCGCAAGGCCTCGATGGGGTCCATGTGCGCGGCCCGGATGGCCGGGTAGATGCCGAACAGGATTCCGACGGCCACCGAGATGCCGAAGGCGACCGGGATCGAGGCGTGGACCACGATCGGCTTGACCGTGCGGATCACGTCTGGCAGTTTGGCCATCAAGTCGGGTCGATAGTCCGCCAGCCGATCGCGAATGAACTCGATGATCGGCGGGCAGAAGTAGCCGCCTGCGACACCGCACAACCCGCCCAAGATCGACAGCGAGATCGTCTCCACGAGGAACTGCGTGACGATGTGCGTGCGGGTCGCGCCCAGCGCTCGGCGAATGCCGATCTCGCGTGTGCGTTCGGTGACCGTGGCCAGCATGATGTTCATGATCCCAATCCCGCCCACGACCAGCGAGATGGCGGCGATCAAGCCCATCAGCACCATGAACATCAGCCGCGTGACGCGGGCCTGCTCCAGCAGTTCCTCGGGGACCACGACCGCCACATCCTGGCGGTACTTTTGGGGCTCGGCATTCAGCTCGGCTTGGGCAGAGACCCCCGTCCCCGCAGGTTCCAGTCCGAGCGTCACGCGTACCAACTCCGCCGTCGGGCGCACGTGGGCGACGGCGTCGATCCGCAACGTGATCTGGTTCAACTCGACGACTTCCACACTGAACGTGCTGCCTCGGCGGCTGACGATGAAGTCGCCGATCCGCTGCTGCAACGTGGTGATTGGGATGTAGACGTCCTCGGAGAAATCCTGTGCCGACAACGAACCGCCGATCGCGGCGGTCGGATTGCGGTACTTGCAAACGCCGATCACCTCGAAGTAATCCGTGCTCTCCGGCAGGAAGATCCGGCGTCCGATCGGGTCTTCGTAGGGAAACAGCCGTTCCGCCAACTTGGCGGCCAGAACGCAGAAACTGTGCCGCTGCTCCAGGTCGACGGTTGTCAAGAACCGTCCGCGATCGATCTGCAAATGCGTCACGTCCTGGTATTCCGGTGTGCAGCCGACCAGACGGGCGTCCACGGGATCGCGTCGCCCGAAGTTGATTTGCCGCCGGATTTCGCGGATCGGCAAAGCGCTCTTCAGCGTGGGAATCGTCTCTACCAGTTGATCGAATTCTTCGCGTTTCAGGCCGTACGGCACCGGGCCGCTGAATCCGGACAGCACTTCGCTGGGCGGCTTGACGCTGCGCACGATGATGTTGTCTGCCCCCAGCCCTTCGATCTGCCGCTGTGCTTCCTGACTGATGCCCTCGCCGATCGCCACCAGCCAGATGACGCTGGCCACGCCGATGAAGATGCCCAACACCGTCAGCAGCGAGCGCAACGGATGCACCATCAGACTTTTCAGGCCCAGAATCCAGGTGCGAATGAGGAACATCAGATCGATCCGTTGCCAAGGTTTGCGGAAGCAGACGCCCTGTCCGCCGAGCCCGTCACCGGCCCAGCGCCAGTTTGCCTTGTGCATTGTACACGATCGACGCGCGGCCGGCCATTCGGACGAAGCGGGCGACCGGTTGTTCCGCTTGCGGCCGAGCCGAGGCCGGATTCAGCGCGGCAGGCCCTCGTCGTGCAGGCGGTCGTACAAGGTGCGCAGGCCCACCGGCTCGACCGCCATCTGTGCCAGCGGGACGCCCGACAGCCAGTGCAGCAACGGCGACAGTTCCCCCGGCGTCTCGATCGTGATCCGGCCGTCGCCGTCCGTGTGAATCGACACGTCCTGTTGCAGCCCTTTCGGCACGGGCGGAAGCGGGCCTTTCAATTCCGCGCGAATCCGGTGGCGCCGCCTCAGTTCCGCCATCGGCTGGACATGCACCAGCCGCCCCGCTCGCAGGAACGCCACGCGGTCACACACAGCCTCGACCTCCGACAGCACGTGCGAAGAGAAGAGAATGGTCCGGCCGCTTTGACGGGCTTCCGAAACCAGACGGAGCACGATGCCCCGGACTGTCGGGTCCAGGTTCGACGTCGGCTCGTCCAGGATCATCAGGGGCGTGTCCGCCGACAGTGTCGCCGCCAAAGCCAGCTTTTGCCTCATGCCTGTGGACATGCAGGCAACCCGCTGCGACAGCGGCAGCTCCAGCCGTTCGGCCAGTTCCTTGGCCCGCTGCAAATCGCCGCCCGGCCGGATCTCGGCAAAAAACGCCAGCACCTGGCTGCCCCGCATCGAGCGGAACAGACGCGCCTCGCCGGGCAAGTACGAGACGATCCGCCGCACGCGGACCGACTGACGGTGACAGTCCAGGCCGTCGATGGCAGCGCGGCCGGAGGTCGGCTTGAGGTAACCCAGCAACAGGCGCAGCAGCGTGGTCTTGCCCGCGCCGTTGGGGCCCAACAGGCCGAACACTTCGCCGCGCGCCACGCCCAGCGTGCAGCCGTCCAAGGCGGCCAGATCCCGATAGCGTTTCGTGAGGCCTTCCGTTTCGATGAACAAAATGCACCCGCCAGTGAATTCGAGGGACAAGCGTTCCTTGCCGCCGCACGCCAGAAGCCGGGCGGGATTTGCCATCCTCCGCGCTCCGCGTGTTCCGCCGCGCGCCCCTATTGTCGGCCAAGGCAACCGACTCTGCAAGCTCGGTGCCCCGTCGCTCAGGCGAACGGCCACTGTTTGCCCAACGCGTGGCGTTGCTTCAAGGTTAATTGAGCAATCCCGTGGCGGGCCAGGCGGAGGAGCGAGTGCAATTCCCGGTCGTCGAACGTTGCCTCCTCGCCGGTGCCTTGAATCTCGACAAAGCGGCCGCTGCCGGTCATGACGACGTTCATGTCGACCGAGGCGGCCGCGTCCCGTTCGTAGTCCAGGTCCAACAGGGGCTTGCCGTTCACGATCCCGACGCTGACGGCGGCTACGCTGTCGCGCAGCGGCCAGCGGCCCGGATCGGGCAGCGAGGCGGAGATGCTGCGCACGGCGTCGACCAGGGCGAGGAAGCCCCCGGTGATGCTGGCCGTCCGCGTCCCGCCGTCGGCTTCCAGCACGTCGCAATCCACGGTGATCAGTTGCGGGCCCAGGGCTTCCAAGTCCGCGATCGCGCGCAGACTGCGGCCGATCAGCCGCTGGATTTCGTTCGTCCGGCCGTCCAGCGTGACGCCGCGCTCGCGCCGTTTCCGGGGGCTGGTGCTGCCCGGCAACATGCTGTACTCGGCCGTGATCCAGCCCCGGTTCTGCCCGGTCAGCCAAGCCGGCACCGTCGATTCGACGCTGGCCATGCACAGCACCGTGGTCCCGCCCGCTTGATACAGCACGCTGCCCGGACTGGCGCGGGTGTAGCGGCGCTTGATCCGGACGGGACGGAGCTCCGAAGCGGGGCGTGAATCGGCGGTCATGGGCAGCCTCCTCGTGCTTCGTCCACCATGAGTTCAAAAAGCATGGGGCGGACGTCGGTCCGCGCGACCCGTCGTGCGAGGCCTGACAAACCGCTAGGCCTCGGTCAGCAGCCAAACCAGCAGTCCTTTTTGTACGTGCAGGCGGTTGGCGGCCTGCTGAATCACAATGCTTTGCGGACCATCGATGACGGCGTCGGTGACTTCTTCGCCGCGCCGCGCCGGCAGGCAGTGCAGGAAACGCGCTTCCGGCGGGGCCTGCTTCAGCAACGCCTCGTTCACCTGGTAACTGGCGAAGGCCTTGCTCCGGATCGCCTTCTCGGCCTCCTGGCCCATGCTTGCCCAGACGTCCGTGTACACGGCGTCGGCCTCGCGAACCGCCACGGCCGGATCGCGAGTCTGCAGCAACGACGCGCCGGGCAGTTCTTTCTCCACGCGGGCTGCGAAGACCGGGTCGAACTGATAGCCGGGAGGGCTGGCAATGGCAAACCGCACGCCTAATTTGGCGCAGGCCACCAGCAGGCTGCGGGCCACGTTGTTCGCGTCGCCCACGTAGGCCAGCCTCTTGCCCTGCAAGTCGCCAACCACTTCGTGGAGCGTAAACAGGTCGGCCAGCGCCTGGCAGGGATGAGCCAGGTCGGTCAAGCCGTTGACGACGGGGCAGCGGGAGTGCTGGGCCAACTCCTCGACCCGGCGGTGCGTCTTTGCGCGGCAGACGATCACGTCGACGTATTGACTGAGCACTTGGGTGAAATCGGAGATCGACTCGCGCTGGCCCCAGCCCACGTCCGCGCCCAGAAACAGGCTGGAACCGCCCAGGTGGGCCAAGCCCGTCTCGAAACTGACCCGCGTCCTCAACGAGGGCTTCTCGAACAACAGTCCGGCCACGCGGCCCGCCAACAGCGGTTCGCGCAGACCCTGCTGCAGCTTGGCCTTCAAGTCCCGGGAAATCGCAAAGACGCGCTCGATTTCCGCAGCCGTCAGTTCCCACAACGTGAGCAAATGTCGCATGGCGCTTCGTACCCTTTTTAAACCAGGAACCTAGCCGGCCACCGCCAGGATGGCCTTGCCCAGCAGATCGCAACCTTCCTCGGCCTCGGCGGCCGTCAAATTCATCGCCGGCAACAAACGCAGCACCGTCCCGTGAGTGCAGTTGATCAACAGCCGACGCTCCAGGCAGGCCTGCACCACCGGCGCACCCGGCACGCGCAGTTCAACGCCGATCATCAGGCCCAACACGCGGACTTCGACGATCACGTCCGTCTGTTGCCGCAAGGCCTCCAACCGCTGGCGGAAGATCTCGCCCAGTCGCCGGGCGTTGTCCAACAGTTTCTCCCGCTCCATCATTTCCAGGGCGGCGATTCCGGCCCTGGCGGCGATGGGATTTCCGCCAAAGGTCGAGGCGTGCATCCCGGGCCGCAGGCTGGGCGCGATCTCGGATTTCGTCAGCATCGCGCCTCCGACCAACCCGCCGCACAGCGCCTTGGCCAGCGTGATGACGTCGGGCGTGACGCCAAAATGCTGATAGGCGAACCAGTTTCCAGTACGTCCACAGCCGGTCTGGACTTCGTCGAAGATCAGCAGCAGTCCATGTTCGTCCGCCAACTGCCGCAGGCCCTGCAGAAACCCTTCGGGCGGGATGCGAATACCGCCTTCACCTTGAACGGGCTCGATCATGATGGCCGCCGTTTCGGCGTCAATCAGCTTGCGGACCGCGTCCAAATCGCCGTACGGGGCGTACACGAAACCCGCCAACAGCGGCCCCAGTCCCTCGTGGTACTTGGGCTGGGCCGTGGCCGAAACCGAGCCCATCGTGCGGCCGTGGAACCCGCCGGTAAAGGTAATGATCTTGTAGCGTTCGGGCGGCGTGTGCAGGCGGGCCAGCTTGATGGCCGCTTCGTTGGCCTCCGTGCCGGAATTGCAGAAGAACGCCAGGCCGCCGAAGCTGCGTTCCGAAAGCATCTGAGCCCACTGCCCCTGCAAGTCCATGTGCCACGTGTTGGGCACGTGGATCAGCGTGCGCAACTGCTCCTGCACCGCTTCGACAACCGGAGCGGGGCAATGCCCCAGCAAGTTGCAGCCCCAGCCGGGAAAGAGGTCCAAGTAGCGCTGGCCTTCGCTGTCCCAGACAGTCGACCCTTCCCCGCGAACGATGTTCAGCGGATAACGCGTATAATTCGGAATCACATACCGCTGAAAAAGCTCAACGGTTTGTGAAGAACTGAGATGTCGCGGTTGGGACACCGAAAGGGCCTCCTGTTGGTAAGTCTGTCTGCCGGATGGACCGGCGTAGTATTTCGAAACTTCGAAAAACGGAATTTCCCTCAGACACCGGAACCCGTGGAAAGGTTCCCGGCCCGGCTAGGCTCGTTGGTTGGAAGCGTCCGGCGGAATGGTTTGCACGATCTCCGTGCCGACGCCGCTGGTGGTGTAGATTTCCAACAGCAAGGAATGCCGCAACCGGCCGTCGACGATGTGGATTTTCTTGACGCCGCGCTGCAGCGTCTCCAGACAGGCCTCGACTTTGGGGATCATCCCGCCGCCGACAACGCCTTCGCGAATCAGTCGCCGCGCCTCTGGGGCGCTCAGCGTATGCACCCGCGACGCGGGATCGTTCTTGTCGCGCAGGACGCCGGGAACATCGCTGAGGAAAACCAACTTCTCTGCGCTCAAGGCTTCCGCGACAGCCATCGCGGCCGTGTCGGCGTTGACGTTCAGCTTGTGGCCGTTGTCGTCCCAGCACATGGACGGGATCACCGGGATCAGTCCGGCCTGAGACATCTTCTCGATCAACGAACTGTCGACGCGAGTCACCTCGCCGACGTGGCCGAGATCGAGCGTCCGGCCTTGGTCATCGCTCAGTTGCGCCTTGCGTCCGTACAGCACGCAGGTGGTGCGGAAATTCAGGCTCATTGCGCGGCCGCCCAATTCCTCGATCCGCCGCGACAGCGCCTCGTTGATCTCTCCGGCCAAGACGCGTTCGACGATTTCCAGCGAACGCTCGTCGGTAAAGCGGCGGCCTTGGATGAATTGGGGCCGAATGCCCGCCGCGTCCATCGCCCGACTGATGGCCGCGCCGCCGCCATGCACGACGACGGGCCGCATGCCGACGGTCTCCATAAAGACGATGTCGACCAGCACGTGCAGCAGCGAATCCGACTGCTCCATCAGGCTGCCGCCCAATTTGATGACGGTCACCTTGTCGCGAAAACGACGGATCCAGCCCAACGCTTCGATGAGTGTATCCGCTTTTGCAATCGCCTCTTGCAAGGGTCTACTCCACGCGGTTCGAAAATAGGCACGGTGGAAACGTGCTATTGTGCGCGTGCCTTGTCGCCGTGTCAACGCGACCAAGAACGCATTCCGGCCCCGAAAGCTACATCCCGCGGTCTTCCGAACCTGCTGGCGGAACAGTGGTTAGGAATAATCCGAGAACCGATTCTGTGTGCTGCACGGGCCCGCCAAGACGGTTGGGGCAGCACGTTCCGAGGCATCGGAGAGACAGGTCCGTGTGCCCGCGTTGGACCACGGGCTTCATGGCGAATCCAGCCGGGGCGGGCGAAACTGAGGCCCGGCCTGCTCGTCATCCCTCACGGCTTCTTCACCGGACACGCGTTGAATCTGGCCGCTGTCCTTTTTCGAGGCCAGCACGGACCTGCGGCCTTTGCCCGTGTCGATCAACATGCCCACGACGCGTTCGCCGGTGGCGGCGGGCAGCGTCACCGACAGGGCGTAACGGGCGATTTGTTTGTTGTACTCTTCGACGGCTGCCAGGAAGGCGCGCCGATGGCGGGTCAGCCGTTGGACGGCATCCAGCACTTGGACGAGCGATGCCTGCCGTTGCTCAAAGGCTTGCCGCACCTGGTTCATCGCTGTCCCGGCGGCGAAGACGGCTTCGGCTTGCGCGTCGATCAACTCGTGGATCACCGGCAAGGTCTCGTCGACCTGCCGCAGGTCATCGGCTGCCGCTCCCCGCTCGTTCAGTTCTTGGAAATAGGTGCGGTAAGCGCCGACAAACGGCGGATCGGCGGGCAGGAGCCACGCTGCATCCGGTCCGGGTAGCGCGAATTCAGCCAGCGTTTTCTGGGCGTGAATCGCCGCCAGACGCGATTCCGCCCGTTCCGCCTTGGCCGTCGCTTGAGCGGCTGCCAACAACGCCTGTTCGTCGCGGCTGTCGCTGGCAGTCAAGCTCGCCAGAAACCGCTGTTCGTCCAACGCATAGTGATGGCCTGCCACGGCGTGCGCCAAACGCCAGTAAGCCGCGACGGCATCCAGGCGGCGAGTCCCGACGGTCGCCTGTCCGAGCAGCGATTGCAACGCCACAGGACGGCCCGCCAGACCGTCTCGGTCCGGTGCCGACAGCGCTTCCTGAAGAAGCAACCCCGCCGGCTTGGCCGATGCGGCCGAAGGGAGCGAGGTCAGCGTTGGCTCGGAAACGGCTGAAACCGCGTCGTCAGGGCTCAAACGGGGCGCCGCATCTGCTGCCGCTTCCGTCGGGCCACCGTAGATCGAGCGATACGGTGCCGAAGCGGGGGCCTGCAGCATCGCTGGGGACGGTTCGGCGGAAGCATCCGGAGCGGATCGCGGCGGCTGGCCTTCCAACGTAGCGGGCGCTTGCAGCGGGCCAAGCTGCAACTGCGAACTGGGTGACTCGCGGTCCATCTCTGTCGTCTGGCCAACAACGACCGCCAGGAAGCAGAGCGTAAACAGGGACATCATTCTTCCTCCGTGACGTGAATCCCAGGTGCCTGAGCGGTCAGTTGGCTCGCCTGTAGAGCCTGGAGTTGTGATTGTCCGGCAAAGTCTGGGGTGATTGTGTCGGAACGAAACTCGCAAGCAGGTGGCGACCGAATGCTCGCTCAATTAGGGCCGTTTCTGCCGTTGGCGTCAAGTCGAAAGTCTTTCGGAACGCGTTATGCCCAAGGGCGGCAGTCCAGGTTCCGGTCATCTCCCGACAAACTGCAGGCGTCCAATTCAGATTCTCTGTCCGAAAAAAATGCGGTCTTGACGCAAAAAAGCCGAGTATTTACATCCGCCGACAACCCTCCAGAAACCGGCATGGGGACGCTGAAACATCGGAATTACGGCCGAATCGCCCCGACTTGAGGCCTCGACATCCGACCTTTGGTAGCATAGGATTACCTGGGGATTGTGGCAGTCTCGCGTCACTACGTGCGGAGGGGAGATACTTGTAAGACTTGGAGGAAACCCGCGTGCCCCGATCCAAACGGTCTTCTAGCGAGCGCCCTGCGCTGCCAAGACAGCTTGACGGAACGGAAGGGTTCCGGCGAATCGTGGAATCCCTGCCCCTACCGCTGGTGATCATTCGCTGCGCAGACGCAAAAATCCTGTACACCAATCGGGCTTTGGAAAGCCTGTTTGACACGGACGCCGCTCGCTTGTGGAACCGCAATTGCGATTTCCTCTTTCACCGTCTGCAGGACCGGCGTCATCTGCGCGAGTTGCTCAAGAAGGACGGGCACGTCAGTGGCGTAGAGGTGCAGAGTCTTCGCCGAGACGGAACGGCGTTGTGGCTGTCGGTCTGGCAGCGGCCGCTGGTCTGTGAAGACGTGGAATGCATGTTGGCGGTGTTCGTCGACGTCAGCGAGCGCAAGGCGCTGGAGAAGCAGAAAGACCAGAAGTTGGCGGCGGTCGAGCAGGTGCTGAAGCTGACCGACCGGGAGCGGCAATTGATCGCCTATGAAATCCACGACGGGTTCGTCCAGGAAATGCTCACCGCGCTGATGCAACTGGACGCTTACCGCTGGAGCGTTGGCAAAGGCAAGCCGAATGCGGAGCAGAAGTTGGACGCGGTCACCGAGGCTTTGCGCCAAGCAGCGGCCGAGGCACGCCAGTTGATCGACCGCGTCCGGCCGCCGGACTTGGCGCCCGCCGGTCTGGTCGGCGCCCTGCGGACGCTGACTCAACGCGTGTCCGAGGCCAGCGGGATCGCCGTCGAACTGAAGATCGCCAAGACCTTTCCGCGTCTGACCCCCGAATCCGAATTGGCCGTCTACCGGATCGTTCAAGAGTGCCTGACGAACGTCCGGCGTCACAGCCGGTCGGAACGAGCCAGGGTGGAATTGAACGACACCGAAGAAGGCCCGGAAATCGTCGTCCGCGACTGGGGTGTCGGCTTCGATCCCGACGCGGTTGAAGAGGGCCACTACGGCTTGCTCGGGGTCCGCGACCGCGCCCGGTTGATCGGCGGGCGCGCGACCATCGACAGCACGCCTGGCGAAGGCGTCTGCATCAGCCTCGTGCTGCCTCGCGATCCGCAGGTCGTGGGATGCGGGTGAGCGGATCCGTCACAGCACCTTCGTCCTGCCGGGCATGGCGAGCGGATAGCGGCCCTGGTCGTCTGCGGTAACCGGCGCTGCGGACTGCATCGTGTACTGATCCAAGCCCGGCGCCAGTTCCAGGTCGGACGCCAACGCTTGTTCCCAGGTGATCCTCTGGCCGGACTCCGCGGCCATGCGGCCCAGGATACCGGTCATGGCTGCGTACGCGCAACGTTCCGTCTCGTTATAGGGCTTGTCTTCGCGGATTGCGGCGAACAGGAGATCGTGTTCTCGTTGATACTGATTGCAGGGCGCACCTTGGTATTCCCAGATTTGATTTTCCTGGGACTGCAGATGGCCTTGATAGATCTTGGGCTGCGGGATCCCCTCGCCCAGGACCGCGGAACCTTTGGCCCCGTGGATGATGTCCCCAAAGAAGCCCCACGTATTGGCTTGATGCCGGCCTTGAGCGAACAGACGCGTGCCGTCCGCGAACGAGTACTCGACGGCATAGTGGTCGAACAGTTGATCTGCTTCGGTGCGGACCTGCCGACCGCCCTGGCCCTGGGCGGACACCGGCCAGGCGTCCTTGACCCAGCAGCAGACGTCCAGGTTGTGAATCAGCCAGTCCAACAGGAAACTGCCATTCAGCCAGGTGTAGCACGAGTAATTGCGGATCTGGTGCGACAGCTCGCTTTCGTTGGGCGTTTTGGGCGAAAATCCGACCGGTCCGTGCTCGCGATACGCCCAGGCCGTGATGACCTCACCGATCAGCCCGTCGTGGATGCGGGCTACGGCGTCTTCCAACGGCTGGTAATGGCGGCTCATCAGCCCGCCGGCGATCTTCAGATTCTTTGCCTTCGCGTCCTGGCCGGCCTTCAAGACGCGACGGATTCCCGGCGCGTCGACCGCGAAGGACTTCTCCATGAACACGTGACAACCTTTGGCGACCGCGTACTCCAAGTGGATCGGCCGGAAGGCGGGCGGCGTGGCCAGCACGGCGACGCCTCCGGGAGCGATCAGGTCGATGGCTTTTTTGAATCCGTCCATCCCCAGAAACTGCCGGTCCGGAGCGACGTCCACCTTGTCGGCGTACTTCCCGGAGAGATTCTTCAGGCTGGCCGTCAAGCGGTTGTCGAAGACGTCCGCCATGGCCACCAGTTGCGTGGGCCCGGCGGTCGCAAGCGCATTGGCCGCGGCCCCGGTTCCTCGCCCGCCACAACCGATCAAGGCGATTTTGACCGTGTTCTGCTCGGCCGCATAGCTCCGGGCAGCCAACCCGTGCGAGAGCGACAATCCCGCCAGAGTGGTCGATGTGTGCTTCAGAAAGTCACGACGCGTGGCGGAAGGCAAAGTCCGAGCCTGGGAAGCGTTCATGAATCGTTCCTTTCGTCAGAGCGGGAAAGCGAGCAATCGGGGCCGTGAGAATAACGCCTGCATGGGACATCAGCGACGTTCGCGTGGGGGCAAGGCGGTCCGTGCTGCCTGGCTGCGGCCCAGGAGCCCGGCGCTTCGTCGTTCGAGGAACGAGTGTCCGATGACACATGAGCGGCACGACGCCAGCCGCCGGTTTGACGGCCAAGCCGGAACCGGAGGCCCGCGTCCGTCCGCTCACCGTTCCGAAACGGAAGCCAGCCGGGTTGTTTCCGCAATCGCTCCCTCACTCGACCGCACCGCGCATTTCTTTATAGTCGAGCATGTCCTGTTTCTGCACTTCGTCAATATCGTACTTGGCGGCCTCTTCCGGCGTGGGCTTTCGCAAGGGGCGAACCACCCGGAAGCCGATGAACTCGGCATCGGTCAGGTACCAGACGCTCTGCGGGATCTGGGGATCCTGGGCTTTCCAGTCGGTGGTGGAACCCGCGCGGGCCGCACTCCGCGCCCGGTCGGCGTCGTCAAACCAGGAACCGCCGCGGACCACCCGCGGGTCGATCTTGGTCGGCACGAAGACGGGATTCTTCACGGGCGTGGCGGCCGGCTTCTGGTAGCCGTCCGGCGTATACTGATCCAGTACCCACTCGGCCACGTTCCCGTGCATGTCGTGCAGGCCCCACGGGTTGGGCTTCTTTTCACCGACCTTGTGGTACTTGTCGTCGCTGTTGCCGTAGTGCCAGCCGTAATCGTCCATGTCGTCGGAATCGTCCCCAAAGCTGTAAGCGGTCTTGGTGCCGGCGCGGCAGGCGTACTCCCATTCCGCTTCTGTCGGCAGCCGATAGTAGTAGCCGGTTTTTGCCGACAGCCACTTGCAGTACATCTTGGCGGACAACTGCGTCATGCTGATGGCAGGCGTCTTCTCCTTGCCCATGCCGAACGACATGTCGGCGTAGGGCTTGGTGGGCATCGTGATCGCATCCGCCAAGGTGTCCCATTCGGTCGTCTTGGCGCCGGTGACCTTGCGGAATTGCTTGTCCAGTCCCATGCCCCACAGCTCGTACTCTTCCCAAGTGACTTCGCACTTGCCCATCCAGAACGGCTCCACCTCGGCCTCGAACTGCGGGCCCTCATCTTCCTTGCGGTCGGCTTCGTTTTCCGGACTGCCCATCACGAACTTGCCACCGGGGATCGGAACCATGTCGAACTTGACGTCGGTCCCGATGATCTTCTGGGTGTACGGTTTCATCTCGGCTTCGGTCGTGGCGTCGGCGTTGGGTGTCTCGACCGGCTTCAACAGCCAAGAGACGGGTGGCGAAACGCTGGGATCTGCGGTGGAACCTTCCGCTGCCCAAACCTGATCCGGTTGCCCCAAGCCGCCTGCCGTCCAGATCGCGACTCCAGTAGCCACCAAAAAGACTGCGAACGAACGACGCAAAACAAGGCCTAAACAAGACATGCGCTGACTCCTCGTACAATTCAAGGCGGGAAACGTTGTGTGATGACAAACAAGTACGGCCCATGATAATCCGGGATGGCCGCGAGGGAAACACCCGGAGCCTATAACGCGAGGGAAACTGGCGGACACGGCTCGGAGAGTCGGGCTACCTGGCCGGGCACGGCTCGGAAAGTCGGTCGGTGGGGGCGGGTCAGTACTCGGCGTAGAATTTCTCTTCGAGCAGCTTCGACCCCAGCAACTCGTTGATTTGCCGCTTCAGGGCCGCTCGCTTGTCGTTGTTGCAGTACACCGATCTCGCCAGTTCGATGAACTTCGGCCCGAAATCCCGCTCGTGTTCGCAAACGCGGAGGCTGGCCTCGATTTCCCACAGCTTCTCGTTGACTTGCTTCAACTGGGCCGTAAGTGCGGCCAGTTCCTGCGTGGGGGCCATCGCCTTGTCACGGGCGGCTTTCAGAAGGTGCAACTCGACGCGGACGTTTCTCAATTTGTCGGCGTTGGCGATCCGCCCGGATTTGATCTCCAGGATGGTGATCTTGTCGATCAATTCGCCCGGAGCGATTTCCACCAGAATGGGCTTGGCTTGCATGGTCTGCGTCTCACCCCTTCTTGAGCCAGTGAGCTTCCGGTTTTTCGATCGGCGTCAACCCGCTGATCGACGACTTGACCGAGGCGTGGATGCACAACATGTTGGATGAGACAATGTTGCCAAACACGTTGGCGGAGTTGCCGAAGAAGTTGCCCGGATGGAACAGCGGCGGCAGGTGCCAGTATAATCGGTAGTCCAGCGACAGGAGATATTCGATCAAAGCCGGCGAGGCCTCCAGGCGGTCGTTTTCCACGTACAAGAGCGGGCAAAACCGGCGAACGGTCTGTGCGGCTCCCCGCAAAACCGCCAACTCCATGCCTTCTACGTCGACCTTCAGCAAATCACAGCGCGGCAACTGCAAGCCATCGATCGTGACCACGGGGACCCGCTCACCGGCCTGGTAGCCTCCCAGTCCCAGTCCGCCGAAATTGGCCTCGGCGTCGTAGTCCAAGGGCGGCACCACGATCTCGCCCGCCGCTTCCCCCAACGCTTCGCACCGGCAACGGACGTTCGTCCGGCCGTTGAGCGCCATGTTGGCGCACAGGATCTCGTGGATCCGCCGTTGCGGTTCGAACGCCTCCACAAGCCCCTGATTGCCGACGAGTTTCGAGAGCACCAGCGAGTGGACGCCGATGTTCGCGCCGGCATCGACGACAACCTGGCCGGGCCGCACGACTTGGGTGAACAAGTCGCTTTCCGCTTCGGAGAACTCCCCGTACAGTTCCAGCGAGCGGCCGATATAGATGTCGTGCCGATTGTACAGCATCAGTCCGTGCCGCGCGCGGACCAGCCGATTGGGACCGGCGGTGGCCACGCGGTAATCCTCGCTGCGGCGGGGCTGGATGCGCGGTGATAACCGGAGCAGTTCCTCGGCCATCCTCCGGACCACGCCGCCCCAAGCCCCAACCGCCGACTGGCGGAAAAGGCGAAGGGAGGGATACCAGGGCGAGTCGCGACGGTCCAGCAGCCACCGCCAATCGGGGACATAGGACAGAGCCAGCCACGTGGGCACGCCCAACGCGCCGGCCACGTGCGCAATGGCCGTATCCGTCGTGATCAGCAGATCCAAATTGCACAGCACGGCGGCCGTGTCCATGAACGCGCCGGCCGATTCGTCCAGTTGAGTACCCAGCGGGACGATATCCAGTGCCCCGGCGAGAACGTCCAACTGCTCGACCCCGGCGCCCTTCTGCAGGCTGAAGAACTGGACGCCCTTCAGTTTTCCCAAGCGGCCGAACTCCGCCAGCGGCATACTCCTCATGCGATCCGCCTGGTGCTTGGGATTGCCCTGCCAAGCCAACCCGATTTTGTAGCCGCCGTAAGGCTGCAGGTAGTCGTGCCAGTGGCGGACCAGTTCCGGATCAGCGGACAAGTACGGAATCTGGCAGGGAATCGTCTCGACGTGCTCGCGGAGAATTCCGGGAACGTCCAACAGGGCGCAGTACACGTCAAAGGCCGGGGAAGTTTCCTCCTGGGCGACCAGCGCGTCGAGGCCGGGGCACGTCTGCAGCAGTCGCAACAGCGGTTTCGGGCAGGCCGCGATCACTCGGCAATCGTACCTCTGCTTCAACACCGCGGCGTAGCGGATGAAATGCACCGTGTCGCCCAAGCCCTGTTCGGCCGTCAGCAGGATCGTCTTGCCGTCCAGCGGCGAGCCGTCCCAGAGCGGCTGCGGATACTTCGGCCGCGACACTTCGTCGGTCTTCCACCGCCAGGCATATTCCGGCCAGCCTTCGTCGAAGCGTCCCTGCAGCAGCAGGATCACGCCCCGGTTCTTGTGCGTATCGGCGTCGTCGGGGGCGAATTCCAGGGCCCGGCCGTAACAAGCCAGCGCCTCGTCCAACTGGCCCTCCCAGACCAAGGCCGTCCCTTTGTTCTTGTGCGCGTTCACATAGTCGGGCTTCAGCCTCAGTGCCTGATCGAAGCAGGCGACGGCATCCGCCAATTTGCGTTGCAGCCGCAGCGTATTGCCCAGGTTGTTGAAGGCGACGGGAAAGGCGGGCTGCAGCTGAAGCGCCCGTCGGTACGCCGCGACGGCTTCGTCCAGCCGGTCCTGGTCGTGGAGAGCGATCCCCAAATAGCACCAGGCGTTGGCGTCCGCCGGATTGGTTTGCAGCACCTGCCGATAGATTCGTTCGGCTGCCGCCCACTGGCCGGCCTGATGCACCCGCCATCCCTGTGCCAACGCTTCGGCTGTGGTTGTCATGCGTCGCGCGTCCCGTGCCTCGTAGGATGAGTCTTTCGACCTGTCCGCTCCTGTGTTAAAAGTCCGGCTATCTCGAATAAGACGGGCTTCTTCGGGCTTCTTGGCGTCAGGCGACGCCGGCCTGTCGCCGGTGACCAGTCTACGAAACGCCGCCCCACGCGGCAAGCCGAACGCGGCCTGCTCCGCGCACGCTGTAGGATGTGGTACGCTGTGTGCATGAACGGCCCCCAAACCCCTGCAAACTCGGGAAGCAAGCACAAATCGACTTTTTCGCAAGATCGGTTATCCTGGATTCGTCGCCCGATGGCGTCTGGATTTCTACCGAGTGGAGGATTACAAGGCATGCGTATTCGTAAGACGCTTTATCAGGTTGTGACTGGTGCCGCGTCGTTGCTGCTTGCCGTACCGGCGGCGGCGCAGTTCGGCGCCGACGGGACACAGGAAGACATGTGGACCCGACCGAGGGGCAACACGGAGACCGTGCAGGTCCTCGGCAAGGTCCTCGGCATGCAGGGCAACGTCCTGCAAGTGGCCAATGCGGACACGAAGCAGCAATGGCTGATCAAAATGCCCCAGGAAACCTCCGGCATCCATCTGCTGGGGACGGCCCGCCCCACCTTTCTCCAGCCCGGCATGATGGTGCGGTTTTCGGGCTTGTTCGACTCGAAAGGGAACTCCCGGGCGCCGATCGAAAAGCTGGAGATCTTCACTCCCCTGCCGGTGAAAGAAGGAATGCTGGCAGAGACGCAGCAGTTCGGCGTGTTTCCGGAGGCCGGGTTCGGCGTCCAGTTTTTGCAGGAATCTCAGCCGGCGAATCAGCCCAAGAGCGACGTGGCGTCGTACGTCGTCGTCGGCCAGTTGCGGGGCCTCCGCAAAGGAGAGATCCTCGTGGCCGCCGGACCCGCGCTGGTCCGCACGACCCTGTCCGAAAAGGCCGAAATCCTGCTCGATATCGCCGACTACCGCTGGGTGCGCGCGGGCGACGAGATCGAAGCCAACGGCTGGTCCTATCCGCACCTGAAGACGCACGTCGTCGCCACGCGGGTGACCATCCGCACGAAAGAACCCCTGGGCCCGGTGGTGGAAGAAAAACCGGTCAAGAAGCCGCTCGGCAAACCGGCCAAGCCGGGCACGAAGCCGGGCGACGAAGATCTGCCGTTCTGAGACGCTTGCGGCGGTCGTTGCGGCAGGAAGGAAAAGGAGACAGCATGGATCGGTTCGAAATGTTCAAAATCCTGATGGCGATGGCATCCGCCGACAACAAGTTCACCGCCGGGGAAGTCGAGTTCTTGGCCCTGCGTTCCCACCGCTGGGGACTGACCGACGAGCAGGTCACAGAAGCGTTGGAATTGGCCAAGACCGGGACAACGCCCTGGGCATTCCCGGAGACTCAGCAAGGCAGAGAAAAACTGCTCCAGGATCTGCTCGAAGTCATGGCCGCCGACGGTGAACTGGCACCCGTGGAAAAAAAGCTCTACGCCCACGCCGCCGCTGCGATGGGAGTCTCGGCTGAAGATCTGAACCAGCGACTGGACCAGTGGCTGTGAGCTTGTCAGCGCCCCGCCCCAAGCCGAAATGAATCCGTGATAAGCCCAGGCTCCCGTCAGTTCTCCCTCCCTCTCAGCCGGTAATTCAGTGCGGTTCCGCAGTGCGCGGTGCAGAAGGTGAAGAAAATGGACACCCGTCGAATCCCGAACCACACGAACTGAACCGGGGCCGGCGCCCGCCTATCGCCAAATCCTCGATTAAGTCGATACTTGAGGTTGCCGCATTCATCGAAACCCGACGTATCCGTTCAGTGCCTGTCGATGGTGTCCCGTCAGCGATGATCGTGCATCATGCTGGCTGTGGCGAAGTTGAGCAAGCTAGACTTGTCAGTTCAAAACAGCTGGCCGGAGGCCGAGAGACTGGGGCGAATCCCGCCACGTCGCCCGAGACGCCGGCGGGAGGGTGGCTCGACATGTCGTCAGGAGGCGCCGATGACCTTTCCGATACGCAGCGTCGTTGAACAGCGCAGCGCCGTTGAACCGGGCGAAGGGGACGAAGTCTCAACGCAATTTGTACCGCCGACACAGGACTTGACCCTATTACCCGGCCAAGTGCATGTGTGGCGAGCGTCCCTGGCGCGTCATCGCTCGCATCTGGCCGAATTGCAGTTGCTGCTTTCGGCCGCCGAACGGGCGCGTGCGGACCGATTCCACTTTGCTGCCGACCGCGATCGGTTCACCGCCGCCCACGGCTTGCTGCGAACGCTGTTGGCGAGGTATCTCCCGGAGTCGCCTGCACAGATCCTGTTTGCCCAGAGCTCCTTCGGCAAGCCGGCGCTGGAGCTTTCGGCAGGCGATGAGGATCTCCGTTTCAACCTGTCCCATTCCCAAGGACTCGTGCTCTATGCCGTCGCCCGCGGACGCGAAGTCGGCGTCGACGTGGAGCAGATCCGGACCATGCCGGATTGTGAACAAATCGCGGAGCAGTTCTTCTCGCCGTCCGAGCGGCTGGAATGGGCTTCGTTGAGCGAAGAATGCCGGCTGACGGGATTCTTTGGAATCTGGACACTAAAAGAGGCCTATGTCAAAGCGCGGGGCCTGGGGTTGTCCGTTCCGCTGGCCGACTTCAGCGTCTCGCTGCAACCCGACGCGGCCGGCAATTGCTTGACCTCGCCGGAGGCGGGCCTCGAGTCCGCCGGCTGGTTCCTGCGGCGTTTGATGCCGGGATCGGGCTATGCGGGAGCCGTGGCCGTCGAGGGACGCGACGGGGAACTGGCCTGCTGGGAATTGCTCGTCGGGGCTTGACGCCTCGTGCCTTGGCGGATTGACTAAGCATCGTTCGAGAAAGAAGTGAGCGGAATGGCTCTAGCCACCGCTTCCTGGTCGTGCGGATTGGCCGCAATACCGGCGGCTAGCGCCTTGTCGCTCACTTCTTTCTCGAACGATGCCAAGGTGAATTGTCCGTGCGATTGTGTGAGGAGTTGACTGATGTCAGTGCCGAAAAACGTGTGTCGTCGTGATTTTCTGGGTGGATCGTTAACCGCGGCGGGGGCGGTGGCCTGCGCCGGTCTTGGCCGCATGACCGCCACGGCGGCGGAATCGGCGGCGCCGTCCGCACCCGCGACGGCTTCCAGCGAGCCCATGCCGTACGGCACGATCGGCAAGGCCAAGATCAGCCGCCTGCTGTTGGGCGGCAACCTGGTCTCCGGTTACATGCACGCCCGAGACTTGAAGTACGTCAACCAGTTGTTCCGGGCGTACGTGACCGAAGAAAAGATGATGGAGACGTTGCGTTTGGCCGAAGCCCACGGCATCAATACGGTCTTCGAGACGGGGGCGAATTTCATCGAGCGTTACAACCGGGAATTCGGCGGGCGTATGCAGTTCATCCCGCACATCCAGGTCCAGGTGGGGCAGGCCGAGCAGTCGCTGAAGGACCACATCCAGAAGCAGGTCGATACCGGGGCCGTCGCGCTGTACGTCTGGGGCGTGGCCGGCGACCGCCTGGTCCAAGCCGGGGAGATCAAGCAATTGGCCAAAGCGGTGGAATTGGCCAAGCGGCATGATCTGCCCGTGGGCGTCGGCAGCCATTCGCTGCTGGTGCCGATGCAGTGCGAGCAGCATCAGGTGCCTTGCGACTTCTACGTCAAGACCTTGCACAGCGACCAGTATCCCTCGGCCACGCCAAAGGCCCAGCGCAAGGAGTTCATCTGGCTGGACGGCGGCGAGGGCTGGTACGACAACATGTGGTGCATCAATCCGGAAGAGACGATCGAATTCATGCAGACCGTGTCGAAACCCTGGCTGGCCTTCAAAGTCCTCGCCGCCGGCGCTTTCGACCCCAAACAGGCTTTCCCTTACGCCTTCAAAAACGGAGCCGACTTCATCGCCGTCGGCATGTTCGACTTCCACATCCAAGGGAACAGCGAACTGGTGGGCCGCGTCGTCCGCCGGGAACAGAACCGCCAGCGGCCTTGGCGGGCGTAGCCAACCTCGTAGACGCGCCGCTCCGCGACGCGATTCCCGCTCGCGGAGCGGGCCGGCGTGGCGGACGTGCCGGCGTGGCGGACGTCAGGCAAGATTGGAGACGCTTCGCGATTCCGCTCGCGGAGCGAGCGGCCTACGGTGGGCTACCGGGAACGCCGCACTTCCCGGCAGATCTCGCGGCGCAGGCGACTGGCCCGCAGCCAGAGCTGGACGCGGTCGCTGACAAGGACGGCCAGCCAGACCACGAGGATCACCACCATCAGGCCTTGCCACACCGCAGGCCGCGCCAGGACTTGCAGGACCCGCGACCACGCGGCGGACAAATTGCCCTCCTCCAGAATCCGTCGTGACAGCCAGGGAACCAGCCCGTACAGGACCGCCGAGCTGATCAGGGCCAGCAACGCCCACAGCCGGCGTGGAGTCACGAGCAGCCACAGCGTGTGCTCGTAGTCGTCCCGGCCATCGCCGTATTCCAGCCGCGCCACGAGCGGTTCCAGCCGCGACCACCAGCAGCCCGCCGCCCGCGCGGAGTCCTCGTTCCGGGAGTACTGCAAGTCGTAGCGGGTGACCGTCCACCCGTCCTGCGTCAGCCGCTGCTCCTGGTCGTTCGCGCGCCGCAGCGGTCCGGCGACCACGGACATCGCACGGGGCTCGTCGCTGTCGCCATCCACGGCGATTTCCAGCTGGTAATGCCCGTGCGGACGCAAGTGGCTGCCCAGATGCGACTGCCGCACAGGACGCTTGTCCTCCGCCCGCACAATCCGACAGCGGCGCGGCGCGCGAGGCTGCAGACACACAGGCATCGACCAGCGAGCCGGCCGGCGAACGATCCAAGATGGAGCAGAAGTCAACTCGTTCATGTCACTTGTCACTTGTCACTTGTCATTGGTCACTTGTCATTGGTCACTTGTACTGATTGCCGATCGCCGATCGCCGATAGACCTTCCGCCGACTGCCGCGGCGTCAAATCGGCCAGCAGGTAGCTCGTTCGTTCCAGGATAAAGCTGCAGAGCGACTCCGAGGCGGACGCCGTGGCCGAGTGCTGTGCGAGCCACTCGGGAAGGCCCAGCAGCCAGGCGAAGTCGGTCATCGGCAGCGGGCACAACCAGACCGGGCGTGTCGCGGCAGACTGTTCCCAAATTTGTCGCGTTGCAGGCGGCAGTTGTTTGGCTTCGATCGGGCCTTGCTGGACCGGCCACAAGACCACCAACTGGTCAGCCAGGGAGGGCCGCTGCTGGAGCGCGGACAGCTTGATCTCCAGATCTCTGGGCATCGCGCGGCCTTCGCCCAGGATAGGCCCCAGGGCCACGCGGCAGGGCCGGCCTTGCTCGTCCTGCCATGTGGCCAGCGTCACCGAGCCGAAGGCTGGATGGTCGCCAAACGTGACGGCCGAGCGGGCTTCGCTCAGCCGCCAGCCGTGGACCTGCTGGCCGAGGAGCAATTCCAGCCACCGGCCCAGGCCGGTGTGCAGTTCCTGGGCCAGCGACGTTCGCCGCGACATGCCCAGCCGCCGGCGGCCGGTGGCAGCCGCCTCTTCCCAAGTCCGCCGCAGCGCGTCCGCCGCTTCGTCCGCAGTGGCGGGCGGAGACGCCTCCGATTCGGGCTCGGTCGTTTTCTGGATTTGCTGATGATCCGGCAACACCAGCTCGTCGTAGCGGTCGCGCAGGCGGAGCAGCGCGGTGCGCAGCACGTCTACGCCGGCGGTGGCGATCTGGCGGACTTCGTCGGACGCAAAGGGAAAGCACGGCGGCAACTGGTCCGCCTGGGGAGCGCGGGCCAACAGCGGCGACATCCGCCGCTGGACGACCCGTTCAATTTGATCCGGCGTGGGCGGGGTCAATTCCAGGTCCCACACGCAGCCGTAGTCCCGCACCCGGACGCCTTGCCGCAGGCGGTGTTCCGCAAAGCTGTTGATCGCCGGCCCGAACTCGTTCCACAGTCCGCGTTCGACGAACAATACGACCAGCATCCCGCGCGTCTGATCGAGGAAATGCGCCAACCCGTTGAAAAAAGACTGTGCGGCCGGCATGTCGACCGGACCTCGCGGCGCCAAGAGCCGCTCCATATTGTCCAGCGCAAAGACGATCGGCACGCCGACCGCAGCCAGCACCTCGGCGGCCGTCTGCAGCAACTGCGTCACGACCTCGGCCCGCGCCGGCGGCAGCGCGGCCTCCGGCTGCGCGAAATCCTGCTCCAGCAGCGACGCCAGGCGGTCCGGCGTGTTGCGGAGCGCCAAGTCGCCGAACGCCAGCAGCACTTCGCGCCGCATCCGGACCGCTGACCCGCTGCCCAGTTCCGTACGTTCCACGTGCCGCGTCACCAGCCCGGCGGCTGCGGCGGACGACAGCCCGTGCCGGCCGCAAATCTCATCCAACAGCGCCAGGCTGCGCCCCGCAGCCAAGTCGTCCAGCAGGGCTTCCCGATCCGCTTGGGAGCGTCGGGCTCGCCGCAGACGGCTCCAGCCGTCCGACGCGCTCCCCGACCACTCCAGCCATTCGGGCAGACTGAGCGACGCCACCGCTTCCCGCAACAACTGCCGCGTCAGTTCGCGGGCGCTCCAGCGCAACCGGGCCGGAGCCTCGGCGTCCTCCGCAGACAACAGCTCGCGGACGAATTCCGTCAGCACGTATTCGGCGAAGGGGAAAGCCGGGTCGTAGTATCGCGGGCAGACCCAGATCTCCGGCGTCGGCGTCGCTCGCTGGCGCAGCACGTGCAGCAAATGGGTCTTGCCGCTGCCGCGCACGCCGCGGACGATCAACACGCGCGTCTCGTGCAACTGCCGCCGCGTCCGATAAGCGGGATACCGGTACTTGTCGATCGCGCGGCCGATCTGTTCGAACTGCTCCCCGTGGACCTCCTGCACGTGGCACTGCGGGAATTCTTGCGCCGGTTTGTCCGACACGACGAACGCGTCGAACGGATTCTCTTCGCCGCGCAGGAACCGGATCGCTTGTTCTTCACACGCCTTCGACATAGTACATCATCTCGCGGCCGACGATCATCGCGCACTGGGGCTCCGGCAACTGATACATCGCTTGGGTGAACGGGGACAGCCGCACGCGTCCGGCGTCGGCCAACTGCCGCACCAGGTCGTGGAACTGACCCAGACTCAGGGTCGGCTGCCGCGACCGGGCGAAGCGGAACAACTGAGGCAAATCCATGGGCCGCAAGGGGGATTGCCGTTTGTGCTGCAGCACGTGTTGCAGCAGTTCGTCAGCCAGTTGCGGGCTTGCCGCCCCAGCTCCACCCCCTGCAGCCTCGACCGCAGAGCGACTCGTCTGACTGCCCGCCCCGCGCTGCGCCGCGTGCATCGCCGCCAGCATCGGCGCCACGTCCGGCGGCTGGAGACGAGTCAGCGCGTGCTGCACGACCTCCTGCAGCCTGGCGACCTGCTGCTGCACTCGCGTCAGGACCTGTTGGCATTCGTCGCTGGTCTGGACCAGCCGGCCGACTCCCTCCTGAGTCGCCGTCAACAACTGCCGCACTGGATCGTGTTCCAGCAGGTAGCGGATTCCGGCGGGCGCAAGGCCGTACAACGGCACGGCCTTGGTCTTCGTCCGCTGCTCGCCGCAGGGCACGATCAACTCCTGTTCCAGGCATTGCTGGGCAGCCGCTTTTGCGGCGGCCGAGGAAGCCAGGAAGATCCCCGGATTGGATTTCGTCCCGTGAAGTTTTCGCGGCGTCGGATCGGCCAACGCACGCTCGATTGCTTCCCGTACCAATTCCTCTGGACTGGCCGTTTTCGCCATTACGATTGTCTCCTTCGTTTCCAGTTTGCTTCAGCCGCCCGTAGATTTCCAGTGCCCGTTGCCGACTTTGGATTCGTCCGGCACGCCGGACGTGAATGGTCGTGAGGCGCCGTGTGAGAGCCCTCGGTGCGTGCCCTCGCCCCTCTTTCGAGCCAACCTCATTTCAGACAGACCGAGTACCGTCCATTAGAGCGTGCAGAACTGCTTCGATTCTCCGGATTGAAAAATCTTTTTCCTCGCAAAATTGGTTCGGGATGACCCAATCTCGCAGTTGACACAGCTTTGAGCGTCGATAAAATACGGGATGTTGAGTTGGATCGTTTGAGGGCGATTGTGACTGTCCTGCTGAGTTTACTTGATCCCCCCTGCCTTGCCGCTACACGCCTGAGATTTACGTCGGTCGGAGATTGTTGGAGCAGAACCGACGCTCGATTTGCAACAAACGTGTGAAGGAAACATGGATGGCCCGTATCGATCTGTAACAAGACGGAGCGGCGACATCTAACCCTGCCAACCTTCCTAGCGTGCACAGACCAACGGACTGATGATTGTTGCCAAGAATTTTGAAGCCGGGACAAGGCTCAGCCCAGACGAGCTGGAGATGGTGCGCCAGTGTCTGGCCGGCGATGGCTGTTTGGATGCGCTGTCCCTGGAATTAGAGTACGCCTCGGCCGAAGACCTGATGCGGGCCGTGGCCATGGCGCTGGGCATGGACTACGTCGACTTGTCGATGGCGACCATTGACGCCAACGTGTTGCGGCGTTTTCCGCTGCGGCTGATTCATCGCTACGGCGTGTTTCCGCTGGAGTCCCGCGACGGATCGCTGGTCGTCGCGATCAGCAACCCCTTTGATCTGACGGCGCTGGACGCGGTCGGCGCAGCGGTCTCGGAGAGTCTTGTCGTCGTGGTCGCGCTGGCGGACGAACTGGCTCGTCTCGTCAAGCTGCACCTGGGCGTGGGGGCGGAGACGATCGACGATCTGATGGCCATCCGCGAGCAGCAGGACAGCCGCATCGAGGTGCTGGACGAACCGGAATGGGACCGTTCGGAGGCGTCCGAGGAGGCCCAGGAAGCTTCCGTCGTGCGGCTGGTGAACGAGATCCTGGTCGAGGCGATCGAGGCGCGGGCGAGCGACATTCATCTGGAAGCTCAGGGCGACGGCTTGAAGATCCGCTATCGGATCGACGGTGTGCTGCAGACCCAGCCCGCGCCGCCGCAGATTCATCGCTTTCAAGCGGCGATCATCAGCCGCTTGAAGATCATGGCCCGGTTGAACATCGCGGAAAAACGCGTGCCCCAGGACGGGCGCATCAAGCTCCGGGTGTCGGGCCGCGAGATCGACATCCGCGTGTCGATGATCCCCATGCTGCACGGCGAAGGCATCGTGATGCGCATCCTGGACAAGGACCGCATGAACTTCTCGCTCCGTGGCGTGGGGATGGGCCGCGACGTGTACCAGCAGTTCCAGCGGCTGATCAAGCAGCCGCACGGGATCGTCCTGGTCACCGGGCCGACGGGGTCCGGCAAGACGACCACGCTGTACAGCGCCCTGAACGAGCTGAAGGACGAGAAGACCAAGATCATCACCACGGAGGATCCGATCGAGTATCAGCTGGACGGGATCAACCAGATCCAGGTTCATTCCAAAGTCGGTTTGACCTTTGCGGCCAGCTTGCGGAGCATTCTGCGCCATGATCCCGATGTGGTGCTGGTGGGCGAGATCCGCGATCTGGAGACCGCTGAGAGCGCCGTCCAGGCTTCGCTGACGGGCCATCTGGTGTTCAGCACGCTGCACACCAACGATGCCGCGGGCGCGTTCATGCGGCTGTCGGACATGGGCGTGGAACCCTTCCTGGTCTGCAGCACGGTGGAGGGCGTTCTGGCGCAGCGGTTGGTGCGGACGCTGTGTCCGGAGTGTTGCGAGTCCTATGTTCCGGCCCCGGAGGACGTGCCCGATGACTTCCCGCAAGCGGATCTCCGCAAGGACGGAGGGACGATCTACCGGGCGGTCGGTTGTCGGCAATGCCGCGGGACGGGTTACCGTGGGCGGACGGGCATCTACGAGTTGTTGGTGACCAATGACGACATCCGACGCTTGGCGGCGGAGCGGGCGCCCACGAATCTGATCAAGCGGGCGGCCATGCAAGCCGGCATGAGGACGCTCCGGCAGGACGGCTGGCGGAGGGTCTGTCGCGGGCAGACGACTATCGAAGAGGTCCTGCGGGTGACCAAGGTCGATTAGCGTCCCAGTTTCATGGCGCGCACCTGGGGGGATCGTTGAACCGCGTTCCCCCCAAGGATCGCGAAGGCGGCCCGCCAGCCAGGCGCTTCCCGCGGAGGCCAGGTTCCGCGAGTCGGGCCGCATCGGGATGGGGTTTTGTTGGGAAGCGACGCGATGCCTCAGTTCACCTACACGGCTCGGACGTTGGCCGGCGAAGACGTGGCCGGCACGATCACGGCGGCCAGCAAGCGCGAGCTGCTCGCCGCCCTGGCCGAACAAGCCTTGTTTCCGCTGCACGTGGTGGAGAAGCGGCGTTCGCCGTGGACGCTGCAGCGGCGCGTCAAGACTGGGGTCCTGGTATCGAACTTGGCGCAATTGGCCGACCTCCTGCAAAACGGCGTCCCGCTTCTGGAGGCGTTGACCATCCTCTCGGCCCAGTGTCCGCACGCGGGCCTGGCGGACGTTTTGTCGGACGTCCGCGACCAGGTGGCCGAAGGAACGCCCCTGGACGAGGCGATGGGCAAGCATCTGGAGGTGTTCGGTGAATTGGCGGTCAGCATGGTCCGCGCCGGCTCCGAGGGCGCTTTCCTCGAGGACGCCTTGAAACGCACCGCGGATTTCCTGGAGCAGCAGCAGGAACTCAAGTCCCGCGTTAACGGAGCGATGATCTACCCCGCGTTCCTGGCCTCGCTGGGGGTCGTCATTACCACGGTTTTGATTGTGGTGTTTGTGCCGAAGTTCGCCGAGTTGTTTGCCCGGCTGGAACAAGATGCGGGCGGCTTGCCGCTGCCCACGGTGATTTTGCTGGGCGCGAGCGACTTTCTGGGGCGTTACGGAGTGCTGGTGGCGGCGGCGATCGCCGTCCTGGTGGTTTGGCTGCGGCGGATTGCCCGAAGCGAGCGGGGCCGTTTGTGGATCGACCGCTGGAAGCTCAGGATTCCGCTGGCCGGCCCCGTGTTTCACAACTACGCCGTGTCCCGGTTTTGCCGCATCTTGGGCACCTTGTTGCGGAACGGCGTGCCGTTGTTGAAGTCGCTGGAGATCAGCAGTGATTCGGCCGGCAACCGCGTCCTGGCTCAGGCCATCCGCGACTCGGCGGAAAACGTGTCTGCTGGCGAGACGCTGTCGGGACCGCTGGCCGCCTGCGGGTTGATTCCCAAGCCCGTGATGGCGATGATTCACGTGGCGGAACAGGCCAACAATTTGGACCAGGTGTTGGTGGGCATCGCCGACGGCATCGACCGCCGCACGGCCCGCCAGATCGATGTCGTGGTGCGGATGGCCGAACCGGCGATGCTGTTGGTCATGGGGGTACTGATCGGGTTCGTCCTGGTAGCCCTGTTGCTGCCGGTGTTCGATACAATGACAATGATGGGGTAACGTGACCGCTCGAAAAGAGGACTCCGGCTTGACGAAACGGCCGGGCCTTGGCGAGTCCGAGATCCACGAGCGGTTGGACAATCAAATGGAGGACAGGAGATGCAAATGCTTCAACACCGTCGGACCCGTCGTGCCGGGTTCACCTTGACCGAAATGTTGATCGTGCTGGCCATCTTGGTCATGTTGGTCGCCATGGTCGTGCCCCGGTTCATGGGCGCGCGCAAGAAGGCCGACCTCCAGGCGGCGCAAACCCAGATCGGCTTGTTCCGCGGGGCCTTGGAAAGCTACTACATGGACATGAAGGCCTTTCCTGCCACGGAGCAAGGGCTACAAGCCTTGCTCGCGCCGCCCGCCGCCGCCGAAGAAGGGGGTACGCAAGGGGCGGTCTCCAACTGGAACGGCCCCTATGTGAACAAGGATACGATCGGCCTGGACCCCTGGAATCGCGACTACCAGTATGCGTATCCGCCGGAGCGGGGCAGCACGGACGTTCCTGATATCTGGTCCTTCGGCCCCGACGGCGAGGACAACACGGAAGACGACATCTGCAGTTGGACGGTGACGGGCGGCGCCGGCGGCGACGAGGGCACCGAGGGCCAGCCGCGGGAGAACCTCGATATCGACGTGGATGTGAAATTGCCCAGCGGTCCTCCTCCGGGTATGCCCGGCGGCGCAGGTCCCGGTGGCCCGCCGGCGGGGCCGGGCGGCGGGATTCCGTAGCGCGTCTGCGGAGCCAGGGGCAGGCTGACCGAATTCCATTCCGGCTGACGAACGGCCCGCCGCTCCACGCGGCGTGGCTTGGCCCAAATGGAATTCGAGTGACCTGCCCCTGTTCGTTTTTCGATTTCCGTTTGCCGAGGGTGTTCGGGTGGCTGGATCCTGTGTTACCTCCGCGAAACCTGCCAGCAGCCGGAACTCGCCGACCGGCGGACGGTTGTCTGCGCGGGCCGCCTTTACCCTGGTGGAATTGTTGATCGTCATCGCCCTGTTGGCGACGGTCGTCTCCTTCGGTCTCCCGTCGCTGCGCAAATTGTCCGCCAAGGGCGAGTTGCGCACGGCGGCTCGGCAACTCCGGGTGACGTTGCTGGAAACACGCCTGGCTGCGATCGACTCCGGACGCCCCGCCTCCTTTCGCTACCAGGCGGGCGCGGGGCAGTTCGAGGTGGAACGTAGCGCACGGCGAGTTGCCCCTTCGGACGCGGCAAGCCGGAGGCAGGATGCGGCGGAACTCGATCCGTTCGACAGCGGTGTTCCGGCGGCGGACGAGGTGACGGAACCCGACTCGCTGCCCCGCGGCGTGCGGTTCGCCGATTCGGCCTCCGTCGGGCAACCCGCGCCGGCTGCAGCCGCCGGCGACGTGCCGGAGGCGGGCGTCTGGACGGAGCCGATGGTCTTCTATCCCAACGGCCGAACACGGAATGCGAAGATCGTGCTGATCAACGAGTCGTATCGCATCGAGTTGAGCCTGCGCGGTCTGACTGGCACGGTCCAGATTTCCCAAGTCGAACAGTTGCCGCAGCTCGAAGCCCAGACGCCGGAAGAACTGCCGGAGGTCGCGTTATGACCGTCGGACGATCGGAACGGTCCGGCCGGCAAGCAGGTCGCCGTGTCCGCAGCAGGCGGGCTTGCGGGCGCGTTCGGCGCCGAACGGCATTTTCCTTGCTGGAAGTGATGCTGGCCGCCGGCATCCTGCTGACCTGCCTGGTCGTCTTGGCAGAACTGGCTTCGGTCGGACGCCGTCACGCCCGCGACGCCGAACAACTGACGGCCGCGCAATTGCTGGCAAGAAGCCGGCTGAACGAGATGCTGGCCGGCGCGGTTCCGCTGGAATCGCAGGCGGCCAGCGACGTCGACGAACTGCCCGGCTGGTCCTGCAAAGTCGACGTCGAGCCGCTCGGGCGTCTCGGTCTGTCGGCGGTCACCGTCACCGTAGCCCGCATTTCGGCGGAGACGTTGGAAACGCCGGCGGGCGGCGGGGGCAAGTCGTTTTCTTTGACCCGCTGGGTCCATTCGTCCGACTCCGATCCGGCCGTTTCCGAAGGACCCTGAGCGATGCGACGATCCGCATGTCATTCGCTGTCGCTACATCTCGATCTCGCCCGGCGGCGTCGGGGCCGGGGTTACACGCTGGTCGAAATGCTCCTGGCAACCGCACTGTGCGGCGTGGTGCTGGCGGCGCTGTGGATGCTGATGGGCACGTACAGCGCGTTGTTCGACAAGGGCCAGCGGCAGGTCGAACGGGCGCAGTTGTGCCGCGCGTTGTTGGAACAGATGGCCGACGATCTGCGATGCGCGATCCAGGACCCGCTGCCGGGCCCCGCGGCCGACGCGACGTCCGGTACGGCACAGCGTCGCCGGTTCGGGCTGTTCGGCTCGTCGCGTGAACTGCGATTTGATGTGCTGCAGCTGACTCCCAATCGGGGAAACCTGGTTCCGGTGGGACGGACGGCAGGCCTGTCGGCCGAGACGTCCGCAGCCCGCGTGCCGGAACTGCACACGGTCCATTACACGTTTTCGGAGCCGGACACGGGCGTTGAGCCGAGTGCCGGCGACGACGTCTTGGCCCCGCCCCGGCGAGGGCTGGTGCGGAGCGAGTTGGATTTTGAAACGCCTCTGGACGCCAGCGGCGTTGCGGGCAGCGAGACAGGGGAGTCGACCGATTTTGAACCGACGGACGATCAAGGCAGTCCGGTCTCAGCCGACGACGATAGCCGGCTGTGGGTTCCGGAAGTCGTCGGGCTGCAGATCCGCTATTTCGACGGCCGCGGCTGGACAGACGCCTGGAACAGCCTGGAACGGAAATCGCTGCCCGCGGCGGTCGAGATTCAACTTCAACTGGCCGACGCGGCTGCCGGAGCCGACGGACGCCGGGCGGAGGCCGGTGTTGGCGGCCCGGACGGTCAGTCCTACGACGACGCCGGCGCCGCGGAGGATGTCTTCTCCGATGCCGAACCAGGCCTGGAACCGTCGGCCGCGCAGGTCGGTCAGGCCCCGGCCCGGTTGGTCGTCGATCTGCCCGGCTCGCCCAACTATCGGCCGCCGCCCGTCGAACCGCAGCCGGAACTGCTTCCGCCCGTCCGTCCGCCGGTGCGGCGCGTCGTCCCGCCTCGCCGGACACAGCCAGCCCAGCCCGCGCCGCTGCCCGAAGACTGGATCAGGACCGGATCACGATGAACGCGAACTCGCCCCGCCGCAAAACGCCGCTTGCCCGCAGGGCTTTCCAGAGCCGTGACTCGGACAGCTCGCAGCCCGCGGCACGGAACTGGAACGCCCCGCGCCGGCGTCCCGGCCCGCCGCGGTTGGCCCGCCGTCGCGGTTTCCTTCTCTTCATCGTCCTGATCGTGATCGTGATGATCTCGCTGGCCGGGTTGAGTTTCGTAGTCAGCTTGTCGCTGGAGAATAAGGCGGTCCATCGGCAGGGCGACCAATTGCAGTTGGACGAAGCGCTCGCCAGCGGAGTGGAATTGCTGAAGGCCTTTTGCAGCCAGTCGGCCCAGCTGCGCAGCGAAGCCGGCGGCACGCAGGACAACGCCTCCGTGTTCGGCGACACGGAGATCCAGACGGGCGGCGGCCCCAACGAGGTGCTGCAGTTGAGTCTGGTCGCGCCGGGCCTGGAGGGCCAACCGGGAGAGGCGGTGCGGTCCGGCCTGGAAAACGAGTCGGCGCGGTTGCATCTGGGCGTGTTGCCCGAATGGGAGCGGCGGCAGCCGGGGAGTGCGGCCGCGGCACTGCTGCAGTTGCCGGGCATGACCGAGGCGACGGCCGCCGCGATCCTGGACTGGATCGACGCCGACGGCGAGCCGCGACCCGGCGGCGCCGAGGCGGAGTACTATGCCGGGCAGGGGCTGCCTTACGAACCTCGCAACGGCGTGCCCTCGCTGCTGGAGGAATTGCTGCTGATCCGCGACGTCAGCCGCCAGGCCCTGTTCGGCGCCGACGCGAACTCCGATTTTCAGGTGGACAGCGGCGAATCGCAGACCGTGCTGACGGCCTCGGCGGCCAGCCGCGGGGACGAGTTGCCTTGGAGCCGCCTGCTGACCGTGTACAGCGCGGAACGCAACACCACGGTGGACGGCGCAGCGCGCATCAACCTCAACGAACCCGATCTCCCCAAGCTGCACAATGAACTGACGGAAGCTTTCGATCAGCCCTGGGCCGATTTCGTAATCGCCTATCGGCAATTCGGACCGTCGGACGAAGTGGCCGCCAAGCCGCCGAGAAAGGGAGAACCGGGGACGAGGCCTCCCCCCCAGGGCGGCCGGAAACTTAAACAACGACTCAATCGACAAGGCCGCGGCCAGGAGCAGAGCCCGTTGGACCTGTCGGCGCCGGCCGAGTACGATATCGACTGTATCTTGGATCTGGTGGGCGCGGCCGTCGCCCTGCCGTCCCAATCGGACGAGCCGGAGGATGCCCCCGAGGACGCCCCCGAGGGGGCCGTGGAGGACCAGTTGGAGGACGGGCCAGAGGACGAACCGGAGGACGAGCCCAAGGACGTCTTGTTCAGCCCCCTGGAGGACGATCCTCAGACGCTTGGCGAACAGTTGCCGAAGTTGGCCGATTTGACCACGACGGCCGAGCAAGCCGTGTGGTATGGCCGAGTGAACGTCAACGAAGCGCCGCGGTGCGTGTTGCTGGGCGTGCCCGGCCTGGACTCGACCGTCGTCGACCGGATCATCGCCCTGCGGACCACTGTGGCGGGCGATTCTGAGGCGGGCGGCCGGCAGGCTCTGTGGCTGATGACCGAAGGGCTGGTTGACCGCCAGACCATGAAAGCCCTCTGGCCGTACGTGACCGGCGGCGGCGACGTGTTTCGGACGCAGATCGTGGTTCGCCGAGGCGACGGGCGGACCGCTCGCGCCGAGGTTGTCGTGGACGCGACGGCGTCGCCCCCGCGTCAGGTCTATTGGAAGAACCTGTCGTTGTTAGGGCGCTAGGGGTCAGGCACCCCGGTTCTATCGGTAGGTTGCCGTTGCCGCTTCTCGAAGGTATCATTGGCTGGTGTTCCGTTGTGCTTGTTTGGTGATGCTTCGGCCTTCGCTCGTGAAGCGATTCACGCTGGGGGCAGGGCTTGGAGGAGGCCGTTGCGGCGACTGGGGACTGAGATGCTTGATGCTGCCCTGTTACGAGAACTGAAGCAGATTGTCGGCGCCGATCATGTCGCCTGCCAGCGGACTGATGCCGAGGTCTATTCCTATGACGGTTCGCTGATCTTTGCCAAACCGGACGCGGTCGTCTTTCCCGCTGATACCCAGCAGACTGCCGCGGTGGTGCGTCTGGCGTCCAGGGCGGGCGTGCCGATGGTGCCGCGCGGGTTTGGCACGAACCTGTCCGGCGGGACCGTGGCCACGCAGGGCGGGCTCGTAATCGGGCTGACGCGGTTGAACCGGATCCTGGCGATCGAGCCGGAGGGCCGCTATGCCGCCGTGCAGACGGGGGTGACGAACCTCGAGTTGCAGCAGGCGTTGGCTCCCCGCGGATTTCTGTTCGCGCCGGATCCGGCCAGCCAGAAGGCGGCCACGCTGGGCGGCAATCTGGCCGAAAACGCGGGCGGCCCGCACTGCGTCAAGTATGGCGTGACGACCAACCACGCGCTGGGCCTGACCGTCGTGATGGCCGACGGCGAGGTGCTGCAGATCGGCGGCCCGGCGCTGGACCCGCCCGGCTACGACTTGCGCGGCGTTCTGGTGGGCAGCGAAGGCACGTTGGCCGTGATGACCGAGATGGTCGTCCGGATCATCCCCACCGCCGAATCGCTGCTGACCATGTTGGCGGTCTACGACGACGTGGCGGACGCGGCCCGGACGGTCTCGGCCATCGTCGCCGCGGGCATGACCCCGGCGACCCTGGAGATGATGGACGGGTCCGTCATCCGGGCGGTCGAGGACAGCCAGCCCAGCGGCTATCCGCGGGACGCCGCGGCGGTCTTGATCGTCGAGGTGGACGGCCCTCGCGCCGGACTGGACGAGCAGGTCGAGCACATCGGCCAATTGTGTTTGCAGAACGGCTGCCGCGAGGTGCGCAAGGCCAAGGACGCGGCCCAACGCGATCGCCTGTGGGCCGGCCGGCGGGGCGCCTTCGGCGCCATCGCCCGCTTGGCGCCCAGTTTCCTGACCGCCGACTGTACGGTGCCGCGGACGCGTCTGCCGGATGCGTTGGCCGAGGTCGCGACGATCGCCCAGCGGCACCAACTGAACCACGCCAACGTGTTCCATGCCGGCGACGGGAATCTGCATCCCGTGCTGCTGTTCGACCCGCGTGATCCCGACCAGGTGCAGCGGGTGCATCACGCCGGGCACGAGATCATGCAGGCCTGTGTGGGCTTGGGCGGCACGATCACCGGCGAACACGGCGTGGGCACGGAGAAGCTGGAAGGCATGCGGCTGGTGTTCTCCGAAGACGACTTGGAGTTCCAGCGGCAAATTCGGGCCGCCTTGGATCCGCGGGGCTTGCTGAATCCGGGCAAGCTGCTGCCGCCGTCGTCGGACGATCTCTCTTGGTCGCCGGACGAATCGGTCGAGGAGTTGGGCGAGCGGAAAGAGTGGATTCCTGCCGAGGCGGCCGAGGCGGTCGAGATCATCGGGCGCGCTTATCGTTGCCGTCGCGCCGTGCTGCCCCTGGGCAACGGCACGCAGCGCGCGTTCGGGAATGTCGGCCAGGGCGAGGCCGTTCCGCTGCGCAGCACCAAACTCACGGCGTTGACCGAATACGACCCGGCGACGCAAGTCGTCGGCGTCCAGGCAGGCATGACGCTGGCGGCGTTGCAGGCCGCGCTGGGCGAGCACGGCCAGTGGCTGCCGCTCCGCCCGCCGCGGGGCGGGCAGCACACGCTGGGCGGCATCGCGGCGGTGAACTTGTGCGGTCCGGAACGGCTCCGCTACGGCGCCCCTCGCGACCTGCTGCTGGGTCTGAAGTTCGTGTCCGGCACGGGGCGGCTGATTTCGGCGGGCGGACGCGTGATGAAGAACGTGGCCGGCTACGACGTCACGCGCCTGCTGGTGGGCTCCGCAGGCACGCTGGGGTTTATCACCGAGTTGACGTTCCGCCTCCAGGCCGTGCCGCAGTGCTGCATGGCCGTCGCTGCCAGCGGTTCGCTGGAGCAGTGTGGAGCGGCCGCCGCTTGGCTGCTGCAGTCGCAGTTGGAGCCGAATCTGGTGGTGGCGGCGCCGGACGACGCGGCGTCGTCGGCGCGTGAGGTGGACGCGGCTCGCGAGGCAAGTGGACGGCGAGGCTGGCAATTGCTGGCTGGATTCGAAGGTTTTTCGGCGACGGTGGACGCCCAGGTGGCCGGCTGTCGCAAGGGGCTGGAGCAGCACGGTCTGACGTGCCGGTCGCCTGCGGAGTATCCGGCGCTGGAGGGGGCGTGCCAGGCCGGTTGGGAGTTGCTTTATCAGGCCCCCTTCGTGATGCGGGTGGATTTGCCGCCGAATCGTGTCGTGGCCTTCCTGTCGGCCCAGCCGGAGTTGGCTGGTCAAGCTGCCATTCAGGTCGATTGGGGCTGTGGCCGGATCACCGTTTCGCTGCCGGATCTGGCGGACGCCGACTGGGCACGCTGGTGCGGCGCGGCGGCCAGCGAGGCGGGGACCGCGGTGCTGGAGCAGGCGCCGGAGGCATTCCGCCGCGGGCACGATGTTTTTGGGAAGCCGCGCGGCGATTGGAAGATCATGCATAACCTCAAGCAGGCACTGGATCCGCACGGGATCCTGGCCCCAGGCCGCTTACCGGGCGGGAGATAGATGAGCATCGAAGAACGCTACGACGAAATCGCCCGCTGCAATCGCTGCGGGTTCTGCCAGGTGGCCTGCCCCATTTTCCGCGCGACGGGGCACGAGGCCGGGGTCGCCCGCGGCCGCGTGGCCCTGGTGCGCGCCCTGGTGGAGAAGCGTCTGGAGTGGGACCAGGAACTCAAAGAGCCGCTCTTCAATTGCCTGTTGTGCGGCGCCTGTACTGCGAATTGCTTCCCCGGCGTCCAGACGGCGGACCTGATCGTGGCAGCGCGCGGCGACTACCTGGAACGCGTCGGCCGCGAGAGATTCCACCGCGTGCTGTTCAACCAGTTACTGCCCTATCCCAAGCGGTTGCGACTGGCCGCCCGCGCCGTCGGGCTGTCCCTGCGCACGGGGCTGTCCAACATCGCCGGCGCGCTGGGGTTGCTGCGGGCATTCGGGCGCGATTTTCCTCGGGCTCAAAAAATCGTCAAGCGGATGCCCGACCAGGCGTTTCGGGACAAGATTCCCGCCGGCGTGCTGGAGGGTCAGGGCACGTTGCGGATCGGCTTTTTCGTGGGCTGCGGCATGGACGCCCTGTTTCCGTGCGTGTCGGAGGCGACGCTCGGCCTGTTGCGCACGCTGGGCAGGACCGTCGAAGTCCTGGAGAACTGTTGCTGCGGCCTGCCGGCGGACACGTACGGCGACCGTCCGGCGGCCCGGAGGATGGCCGAGAAGAACCTGGCGATCCTGGAGGCCGGCAACTTCGACATCATCGTCACCGACTGCTCCAGCTGCGCCTCGTTTTTGAAGAAGTATCCGGCGCTGTTTGCCGAGGGCGATCCGCGGCGCGAGGTGGCGGCCGCCCAGGCTGCGCGGATTCGCGATGTGGTCGAGTTGCTGCCTCAGGCGGCCCCGCTGGCGATTCCGCCGGGCGAGAAGATCATCGCGACCTATCACGATCCGTGCCACGCGGTGCGCGGCCAGGGGCTGTCCCGCGAGCCGCGCGAGGTGCTCCGCTCGCTGCCCGGCGTCGAGTACCGCGAACTGCCCGAAGCGGACTGGTGTTGCGGGGGAGCCGGTTCCTATGCGGCCTACCACTACGACCTGTCGCTGCAAGTGCTCGATCGCAAACTGGACAACGTCGAACGCACGGGGGCAAACGTGCTGGTGACGTCCTGTCCCGCCTGTATCATGCAGTTGAGCTTTGGCGTCCACCGCCGCGGCCTGCCGGTCCGCGTCTGCCACCTGGCCGAGATCGCCACGGCGGCCGGTGGGAAGTCGCCGTCGGCGAGTGACGCCGGGGGCGAATAACGGTCAAGAGAGCGAGGTACACGATCATGCCGCACCTTCTGGCGCTCGATTGGGACTCGCGCGAAATCCGCTACGCGCTCGGCCAGACCAGCGGTCGAGACGTGCGGGTGCTTGCTCTGGGCGGTCTGCCCCTGCCCCCCGCCGGGGCCGATTCGGAGCAGCTCGAACAGGCGTTTGTTGCGGAGATCAAGGGGCTGCTGCGCCGCTGGAAAGCGAGCCGGGCTCACGTCCTGGTCGCCCTCCCGCGAAGCGGCGTGGAATTGTTGTACCTGACGTTGCCGCCGGCGGCGGACGAGGAACTTCCGGAACTGGTTGCCAACCAGGCCGAGCAACAGTCGCCGACCATCTCCGAGCAGACGTTGCTGGATTTCGTCCCCGCGCCAGGCGCTGCGGAATCGCCGAGGTCCGTGCTGGTTGCGGCCCTGGCCGATGAGGAACAGCAGCGAATCCGCGGCCGACTGGCGGCCGCCGGCTTGACGCCCCACCGCATCGTGCTGCGGCCGCTGGCCGGAGCGAGCCTGTTCCGGCGCCTGATTTCGGCCACGGATCAGACCTGTTTGCTGATCAACCGCGTGGGGCACGATCTGGCGTTTAACGTCATCGCGCCGGACCGCCTGGATTTCACGCGGACCGTGCGTTTGCCCGAACAGATGTCCGACGAGGACGCCGACGACCGGCTTGTGGCCGAAGCGAGACGGACGGTGCTGGCCGCGCCTCGCGAGCACGTGGGAGAGGGGGGCATTCGAAAGGTCTACCTGTTTGGCCGCCCAGCGGACCACGAATCGCTGGCGGCCGAAATTGGCCGCGACTTGTCGTTGCCCGTGGAAGTGCTGGATCCGCTCGATGCGGTCGAAGCCCCGGACGCGGAGGTTCCGCCGCAGCCGGAGCGTTTCGCGCCGCTGTTGGGCGTGCTGCTCGACGAAGCGGCCGGGAGCCACCCGATTGACTTTCTGCACGCGCGTCGCCGGCCGCACCCGTGGGCCCGGTGGCGAGTCGCTGTGCTGGCGGCCGGCGGGCTGATCGTGGCCGCGCTGGGGCTGGCCTTCTATGTGTGGAGCAACCTGGCCGAGGTGAACGCCGACAACCAACGCCTGGCAGCGCGGCTTCGCGACTTGAATGACACCGCCCGCAAGGGTGTGAAACTGAAGCAGCGCATCGAAGCGATCGGGGCCTGGAAGAACCGCGAGGTGAACTGGCTGGAGGAACTGCGAGACCTGTCGGTCCGTTTTCCCAGTCCGCGCGACGCCGTGGTGCTGCGGATGAGTATGCGGCCATCCCAAGGCGCTGGCGGGCTGATCGACCTGCAGGGACTCGTACGGGACCCCAAAGTGGTCGTCAATTTAGAACGTCAGGTGCGGGATCCTTTTCGCGCGGTGCGCAGCCGGCGAGTCCAGCAGCGGACCCAGGAAGACGACTATACGTGGCTGTACGAAACGTCGGTCTCTATAGCCCCGCGGCGTCCTGACCAATACGCCGCCCCCGCGCCCGAGGCGACGGTGCCTGAGGCCCCCGCGCCCGAGACGACGGTGTCCGAGACGACGGCAGTCAAGGCGACGCCCCGCGTCCCGCCCCCGACGCCCGCCTCCCCCGTCGCGCAGCCCTCCGCTCGGCCGACCTCGCCCGCGGGCAAACGGAAGGAGGCCAAGCCATGACTCGGCCTCCTCCGCCGCCACCGCCGTCATCCCGCTACCGCACGCTGGGCCTGGCCGCCGCCCTGTTTCTCATGGTGGCCTACTTCGGCGGCGAGTGGCTGCTCGCTCACGTGATTCAAGGCCCTCTGGACGTCGCCCGCAATCGCCGGACGCAACTGGAGCGGGACATTCAACAGCGGGAAACGTCGCTTCGGCGTCTCCGAGAGGCCAGCCAACTGCTGGCGAGGTGGGAGGACCAGTCGCTGCCCGCCGACACCGAGGCGGCCCGCTCGTTGTATCAGGCGTGGCTGGTCGAGTTGGTGGACGACGTCGGCTTGGGCAGCCCCAGCGTTACCTCCAGCGAACCGGTTCCGCGAGCCGGGCTGTACTACACCCTGTCGTTCGCTGTCCGGGCGCGCGGCACCTTGGAGCAGTTGACCCAGTTCCTGTTCGCTTTCTACCGAACGGACCTGCTGCACCAGGTCCGCTCCTTGACCATCACCCCCTTGCAGCGCACCGATCAGTTGGATCTGTCCTTGGCCATTGAGACGTTGATCCTTCAAGCGAGCAGCGCGGCGGGAGCGAAACCGGCGGTCGCCGCGGCTGGCGCGACGACCGAGAACGTGTACGAGCAGTTCCGCCGCCGCTCGTGGCGCATTTCGGATCGGCTGGCCTTCGACGACCAGGAAGCCTATCAGGCCATCGTTCGCCGCAACATCTTCGCTCTCGGCGGCGGTTTCGATCCGACGGATAACACGTACTTGACCTCGATCACCCAGATCGACGGCCAGCCGGAAGTCTGGTTCACCAACCGGGCTACGGATGAAGTGGTGAGACTCCGGGCCGGCGGCCGCCTGACCTTGGGCCCGCTCACCTTTCTCTTGGCCGAGGTTTTCGATACGGACGTGGTGATCGAAACCGACGGCGAACGCTGGCTGCTGGGCCTGGGCGACAAGATCACCGAGGCCCACGCCTTGCCGCCGGAGTTCTGAGACCGGCGCGTGTCCTGCTGCCTGAGCAAGCGTTGCGCGGGCAGTCGCCGGCCCGGCGTCCGCGGTGCGTTCTCCGTCGCTCGAGGCTGCTGGCCACGGGCTGGCGGCTGTCCTAGGTCGCCTTTTTTCGGTCCATCAGGCCGACTTGTCGTCGGGATCGTTGGCTCGGCGGTAGGTGTCCATCGGACCCGGCTGATTCCAATCCGGAAGCAGGCGCACGTCGTGCTCTCCCGCCAGGCTGCCGGGCGCGCTGGGCGGGGTAGGATCGTCGGCGCGGCGGATCTCCCACCAGCAGCGGCCGGCGTGGTTGTGCTGGTGATCGACGACAAAGCCGGCGCGGCGCAGGAGCGGCCCGATCCAGCCCAGGCAGTGGTCGCAGTAGTCGTGGTACTGGTGCAGGGCGTTGCGCATCAGGAAGCCCTTGGAAGGGCACTCGTGCATGTCGATGCGGTAGACCGCGTCGGTGGTTGTGCAGTAATACCCGGCGGCTTCGTGCTCCAGCGTGTGGCCCCAGTACTCGACCATCCCGGCGATGCCTCGGGGCAGGATCAGCGCGGCCGCGTGGCGTTGGGAGTCTTGCGAGATCGCCTCGTCCCAGTACTGGCGGAGCAGTTCCTCGCCGCCGGTTTGGCGCAGCCATTCAAAGGTCCAATCGTAATGTCCGCAGAAATCGTAGACGCCGATCATGTGGCTGCCCGGATGTCGTTCAAGTCCTGGGGAGGAACTTCGCCGTCGCGGGCCCGGAAGGTCTGGCGGCACGAGCCGTTGCCGCCGGTCACGCGGGCGGTGAAGCCGGCCGGTGCGGCGATGGCTTCGTTCAGGAAATAACAATGCTGACAAAAACACGGCACGATTTCACGCTGGTGAGCGCGCAGGTGCTTGATGGCGGGGCAGACGGCGACTTCGACGACCACGGCCTCGCCGCTCTCGTGCACCTGAACCTCCGCGCCCGGTTCGGCGGCAAAGAACGCGCGCCAGTAGGCGGCGATGGCGGGCAAGCCGCCTTGTTTCCAGCTTTCGGCGACCGGCGCGTAGTACTGCGTGCCGAGATCGGTCCAGTAGCGGCGCAAGCCCTCTGCGCCAAACCGTTGCCACAGGAAACGGAACGTGGCGTTGACGGCGAAATAGAAATCCGCCGCCCCGACGGGCTTGGTGTCGCGATACGGCAGTGGAGAAGATTCCGTGCTCATGGCAAGACCGCGTCCAGTTTCGCCGCGCAATCGGCCAAGTGCTGGTAGATGGCCCCGAAATCGCCGCCGAGCACGACCAGTTGCGCGCCCATTTCAATCACCGTGCGCGCGTCGTCGCCGCTGCCCACCGGACGGCCCCAGGCTTTGCCGTGCTGGCGACAGGCGGCGGCCAATCGCTTCTGGGCATCCATCAGCACCGGGTCGTTGACAGCGGGCGTACAGCCCAAACGCAACGACAGATCGCCGGGCCCCAGGAACAGCACATCCACGCCGGGCACGGCCGCGATGGCTTCCACGTTGTCCAAGGCCAGCGGCGTTTCGATTTGGACCACCAGGAACGTCTCGCGGTTGACCTGGTCCGTGTAGTCCGCCGGCTTGCCGACCAGGAAATCCGCATCCAAGCCCGCTCCGTCCAGCCCCCGGTCGCCCAGCGGCGGGAACTTGACGGCCAGCACCAGTTCCTGGGCCCGCTGGGGCGTCGAAACATGCGGGATCATCAGACCCGCCGCCCCATCCTCCAGCAGGCGATACAGGCCCGTCTTCTCGATCGTCGCCGGCCGCCAGAGACAGTCGATATCCGCCAAGCGGTGCATCGCCAACATCGCGGAGGCTTCCGCAGGATCCCAAACGCGGTGCTCCGCGTCGACCCAGATGCCGTCGTAGCGGAATTCGGCGGCCAACCGCGGAAAGTAACGCAAGAAACCGCCGACCGCACATACGCGCGCGACTCGGCCGGCACGAATTTTGGCGAGGATTTTGGAGCGTCTGATCATGAGGCACGGTTATAACGCGGCGGCGGCGAATTGGCAAGACAAGCGAAAAAATGTCGCGTTCAAACCAGGACTGCGCGCGGACCCGTGGCCAGGCGGTCCGCCGAGCAGTGCGCCGGTTGGTTGCGGTGCGGCAGGGATGCCGTTACACTCGCCCCTGGACTCGCCGCCAGTCGCGGTGGGCGCTGGTTTGGAAAAGCACCGTGTTCTGGTGGGAGCCGGGCTTCTGACGCGCGGGTCGCGGACTGCCGCGGCCGGCTTTGACGCAGGGAGTTGCTCATGGAAACGTTCACTTGGCTGGACTACACCGTCTTTGCCGTCTACCTGCTGATCACGGTCGCGATCGGCGCGTCGTTCATGCGCGGCCAACGGAACCTGTCCGAGTACTTCCTGGCAGGGCGCAGCATGGGCAGTGTGATCATCTCGATGACGGTCCTGGCCGCCCTCTTCTCCGGAATCAGCTTTCTGGCCTCTCCGGCGGAAGGCTACGCGTACGGCCCGGCCTTTTTCCTGGTCAACCTGGGCTTCTTCATCGCGACGCCCATCACGACGGTGCTGATCTTGCCGTTTTTTTACCAGTCGCGGTTCTTTACGGCGTACCAGTATTTGGAAGAGCGGTTTTCGGTCCAGGTGCGCACGCTGGCTTCGGCTTCCTTCATTCTCCGCGTGCTGCTGTGGTTGGCCTTGGCGACCTATGCCCCGGCCCTGGCCTTGGAGCAAGCGACAGGCATGCCCTTGTGGTTTACGATTCTGTGTACGGGCCTGCTGACGACCTTTTACACCACCTTGGGCGGCATGAGGGCGGTGATCTGGACCGATGTGATGCAGTTGGTGGTGCTGTTCGGCGGACAGCTGGTGATTGGGTTGGTCGCCTTGGCCCGTGTGCCGGGCGGGATCAAGCAGGTAGCCGAGTTGGCGACGGCCGGGGATCGCTGGAATCTGAGTTTCAGCCTGGATCCGACGGTGCGGCTGACCATCTGGGGTCTGGTGATCGGCGGGGCTTTTATGCACCTGGTGCAGATGGCCACGGACCAGGTCTCCGTGCAACGCTATCTGACCGCCAAGAGCCTGAAGGAGGCCCAGCGGGGCCTGTGGATCAAGTTGGCGATGGTGCTTCCCGTGACGGCCGTGTTCTACGGCGCCGGTTTGGTCTTGTACGCTTTCTACCAGGTCCACGGGGATCCGTTGGCGGCCGGACAGATCAGCAAGCCGGACCAGATTCTGCCGTATTTCGTGGTGACACAGTTGCCCGCCGGCTTCTCCGGCCTGTTGATCGCCGCGATTTACGCGGCCAGCATGTCCACGATTTCGGCCGGGATCAATTCGCTGACGTCGGCCAGCCTGATCGACTTTTATCAGCGGCTGCGGCCTGGCGCGGACATGTCCGAACGGACGCAACTCCGACTGGCTCGGCGGCTGACCCTGGTGTACGGGGCGCTGGTGATCGCGTTCGCGTTTCTGGTCCAGCACTTGGGGACCCTGCTGGAAGCCAGCAACAAGGTCATCGGCCTGGTCGGCGGGCCGTTGTTGGGGCTGTTCTTCATGGGCATGCTCTTGCGCCGCGTCACGGCGCGCGGAGCGTTGGTGGGCTGGCTGGCGGGGATCGTTGTGCTGCTGCCGGTCTGGTTGGCGACCGGGATTTCCTTCCTTTGGTACACGCTGATCGGCTGCGGTGCGACGATGATCGTCGGTTACCTCGTCAGTCTCTTCGAGCCCGCGCCGGACCCGGAACGTTTGGCAGGGCTGATCTGGAACGGTCGGCTGACCCAGGAGGAAGTTTCGACGTGAGCGGGGACGTGTCCGACGGCCGCCCGCGGTTCGGGACTCAATTGGCAGATTTGCGGCCGCCGCCTGCTTCCGCTGCGGAACCTCGCCCCGGTGCGGTCCGCGGCTCCACGTAGATCCGCGCCGTCGTGGCGGGGACGCTCACCTTCAACTCGCCCCGGTCCACCGAGACCGTCTTCTGTCCGTCGTACAGGTCGAGCAACTGCGGATGGGCAAAGTTGTCGGCACTGCGAAGTGTCAGCTGGCGGTCTTCCGGACCGTTGTTGAGCACGATCAAGCCGTTCTCGAAGAAACGGTAGGCGATGTGCTCCGACTCCTGGTACGGGCCGAGGCCGCGGCCCAAACGGACGCGATTCAGGACCTCGACCTCCGTGCGGTCGAAATTGGCCCACAGCACAAAGTCGACCAGCCGGGCAGAGGCGTAAGCCCAGAACGAATCGTTCTTCAGATCGTGGCGATGGGGATCGAGGAAGGCGAGGGCGACGATCCGCCGGCCCGCGTCCAGATACCACTGATTCGCCTTGGCCTTGGCCTTCACGTCGCTCCAGGTGTGACGGCGGCCCTCCCAAGCCCAGCTGAAAATGAACGACTCCCACATGCAGCAGTCGCCCGCGGACTGCCACGGATCGCCGATCCCGGAGTTGAGGACCACGATCTTGTCGTCGCCATAGCTCTTGACCAGGCTCCGGACGGCGTCCAGGAACCGGCCCCAGGCATAGTCGTGCGTTGCCTGGGGGAACAGGTGCTCGTGGACGTACGGAGCGAACTCGGGGTTGCGGACCTTGTCGAAATTCGGCGCGAAGCAGGGTGGCCGGCGGCCGGCGTTGTCGATGAACACGCCGTCGGCGCCCCAGTCCATCAGCTTCTTGACGTAGGCCAGCGAGAGCTTCCAGTAGCTCGGGCTGTTGGCACAGGTCCGAAACCGGTGCAGCCGCTCGGAGCCGTCCATGCCGGTGTGAACCCAACGCCCTTTGTCGTCCTTCATCAGGATTTCCGGATGCTCGTAATAGCAGACGTCCTGGTCTGCGTAATTCGTGTGGATGCACATGAAATGCACGTAGGGAATGGCCCGGATTCCGTGTTCATGAGCCAACCGGAAGGCGTCCGGACTGTGCGGAACATGCGACAGGAGCGGCAGGCCTCGGACGGATTCCGCATCGATCCCGGTGACCTTTTCCACCGGGTGGTAGTCGAGAATCTGCATTTTGCGGTGACCGGACCGGCAGCGGACGATGCGGGTCACGGGCGTTTCCTTCAGGGTGAATTCGTAACCCTTCCAAACCGCCGCGGAACTGGCGACAACTTCCGCTTCTCGGACCCACTGCGGTGCCGGCCCTAACTCGTCGGCATCCGCAGGAATACTCAATCCGTACTTGGCCGCCACTTGCGGGTCGAACGACGGGGCGTCGGCTGCGTAGCCCCAGGCCTGAAAAAGAAACGTGATGGGCAGAGCCGACAGCAGCTTGTTCCTGTGAGACATCTGTTGGTCCTCTCGATTCGTCGCGGATCGTCCGCCGGTGCTTCTTTGCCGCTGGACTTCATGGTATCTTCCAGGGGTGGCCAAGAGAAGCGTTGCTGGGAGCCGAACCTGTCAGGAGCACGGTCATGTCAAACCACGCTGGGATCTTGCTGCTGTTGCTGCTCGCCGCGCCCGCCGCGGCCCAACCGCTCACCCTGCCACCTGAGCAGCGGCCCGCCTGGCTTTCCCGCGACGGCATCGTGATGGCCGGCAGCTGGGAGCCGCTCTACTTCCGGGTCCGCCGCGACGGGGCGCCGGATTACACGCCTACGCCGGAACAACGGGCGGCGTACCAGCGCGAGCACAGCCCCGAGATGATCGCCCGCTTGAAGGACCTGGGGGTCAACTTCGTCATGCTGCATTGCAACAAGGGCGGCGGCCTGGAAGCGGAACGGGAGAGCATGGCCGACGCGGCGCGGTTCGCACGGCTCTGTCATCAGCACGACCTCCGCGTCGGCGTGTACGTCAGCAGCGCCACGTTGCTGTGGGAACTGATGTTCCAGGAGGTCCCCGCGGCCCGCGACTGGGTCCTGCTGGACCGGGACGGCCAACCGCGGACGTACGGCCGGGCCGCCTGGCGCTATTTCTGGAACCGCAACCATCCGGACGCCGCAGCCTACCACCGGCGGATCGTGGAGTTTGCCATCCGCGAGATCCAGGCCGATCTGATCCACGTCGACAACTACTTCGCCGGGCCGGGCTACGACGCCTGCTCCATCGATCGTTTTCGCCGCTACCTGGAGGAGACGTTCACCGCCCAGGAGCGGGTCGCGATGGGCGCGGCGCAACTGGACGCCGTCCGGCCGCCCGACGAGCGAGCGTCGGACTTGCTGCAATACGCCTGGCGCGAATTTGGCTGCCGCTCGCTGGCCGATTCCTATTGGGACTTGACCCGCTGGGCTCGCACGCTGCGGCCGGACATCCTGATGGAGTGCAATCCGGGCGGGCCGCGGAACGGGATCACCCCGCCCGTAGATCACGGCCGGTTGCTGCAGGGCGGCGAGGCGTTCTGGGACGAGGGGCAGCGGCCGGGCTACGACAAGGGCCAAATCCGCTCGCGGATCCCCACCTACAAGATCGCGCGGCGAATGAACAACGTCGCCTTCACCTATACGCGGAACCCCCTGGAGATGGCTGAGTCGATGGCGTTCAACCACGACTGCCTGGGCTGCGTGTGCTGGTTCGAGTACGCCGAACCGTACGACCATCCCGGCTCGAAGGCCCTGATGGCCGCGGACCTCGCGCCCTCGATCCGGTTCTTCCACCGCCGCCGCGACCTGCTCCGCGACGCCACCGTAATTGCCGACGTGGCCGTGCTCCGCAGCTTTCCGTCTCAGGTCTTTGCGGGCGCGCCCGGCGCACAGCTGACGCATCGGGTCGAACAGGCGCTGATCGCCCAGCGTGCCGCGTTCCAGATCATCTACGATCATCAGCTGGACGACCTGCGCCGCTACCGCGCCCTGGTGCTGGCCGGCTGCACGGCCCTGAGCGACCGGCAGTTGGAGCAGGTCCGGCGGTATGTGGACGCGGGCGGACGGCTGTGTGTTGTGGGACCGGCGGCCACGCACGATGTGTGGAACCGGCCGCGGACCCGGCCGGGACTGGACGACTTGCCGCCGGAACGCGTTGTCCGCGTCGCGGCCCAGGACGATCCGCTGGCGGCGATCCGCCAGGTGTGCGGCCACGCGCCGACCGTGGAGGTTGCCGGCCCGCACGGACTGGCCGCCGAATTCACTCAGCAACCTGGACGCAGGCTGGTTCATCTGGTCAACTACCGCAGCGGCGAGCCGGCCCGCGAAGTCGGACTTCGCCTGCAACTGCCGGCGGGCAGTCGCGTCAAATCGGCGCGGCTGGCCAGTCCGGAGCGCGAAGCGGACGCCGCCCTGCCGTTCCAGCAGCAGGACGGCGCGGTCACGCTTACCGTGTCCGAGGTCCGAGTGTATGAGATTGTCGTACTGGAGTTGGAGTAGCGGCACGACGCCCCGGAGACGGCTCGTCCGAGCCGGGCTCCTGCGCGGTGCCGTCGCACCCTGAAATCAATCCGTAGGGAGGAGCTGCAAGCGATGAGCACAGGGCATCTTTGCCGATACCAGAAAGCGTTTTGCGTCGCCGGAATCTGCTGGCTGCTGCTCGCGTCGATGGACGCGGCTGCCGAGTTGACTCCGCCAGTTCAGGAGACGTTCACGATGACAGACGGCAAGCTGCCGGCCGGTTGGCGGCCGGTGACGGGGAAATGGAGCGTGGAAGGCGGGGCGCTGGTCGGCGAGGCGCTGCCCGGCGAGGGGCTGATCACGTTCGGCGACCCGTCGTGGCAGAACTACGAGTTTGAGGTGACGGCCACGTTCCTCGAGGTCCGCGACGAACTGCGCTGGTTGGCACTGGTCATCCGCGCAGCCAACGATGGCGCCGTGCCCTGGTCCCAGTTCACACTCCGGCAAAAGTCGTCCTCGCGCAACGGGACCGAATTCGCGGTCCGCACGGCGGACGGCTGGAGCGTGCGTCGCACGGCCGCCGCGAAGGGCGACGCCCAGTTAGGCCGTTCCTGCCGGTTGCGCGTGGTGGTCCGAGGAACGATGGTCGAGGGCTATCTGGACTCACAAGGTGTCATCACCAGCCCGTTCTGCCTGGACCGGCCAGCCGGCTGTGTGGGGCTGGCGATCAGCGGTTGCCGGGCGCGGTTCGACGACGTCACGCTGCGCCGCTTGCCCGACACCCCGCCGCTGCCTCGCGTGGAGGCGGGTCCGCGCGAAGTGGTCGCCCATCGGGGCTTCTCGGCGGCGGCTCCCGAGAACACGCTGGCCGCCATCCGCCAGGCGATTTCCGCCGGCGCCGACGGCTGCGAATTCGACGTGTATCGCTGCCGCGACGGTGCCGTCGTGCTGATGCACGACGCCACCGTCGATCGCACAACCAGCGGCCGGGGAAAGGTCACGGAGCTGACTCTGGCGGAACTGAAGCAGCTGGATGCGGGGCAGTGGAAAGCGGCCCAATACGCTGGCGAGAAGGTGCCCACGCTGGAAGAAGCCCTCCAGCAACTGAAGGACTCCGGTTGCCAGGCGGTGATCGAGATCAAAATGGAAGGCATCGCCCAGCAAGTGGTCGACGCCGTCCGTGCCGCCGGGATGCTCGACCAGGCGACCGTGATTGCCTTCAGCAAAGACGTCGTTCGCGACGTCCGCCGACTCGCCCCCGAACTGCCTTGCGCTTGGTTGTGCAGCCCGAAAACGGCCGGCACCGCCGCCGAGCAAGCGGCCTGGCTGGCCGACCAGGCTGCCGAGTGCGGGACGAAACTGGTGGATTTGAACTATGGGGCGCTTTCCCCATCGCTGTTGGACGAACTCCGCCGCCGCGGCTTGACGGTGTGGGCCTGGACCGTCAACGACCCGCTTGTCATCGAAGCGCTGGCCGGCTGGGGAGTTGTGAGCATCACCACCGACTATCCCGACCGGGCTCGCGCCGTGCTGCCGCGGAAACCGAGTTCGCGCTGAAGGCCGCGGACGCGGCAGCCGGGCCGACGCCGGTCTTTGAAGTTGCGCATTTTTCGCGGGGCGGCCCCCCGCGGAGCTTGCTCGATGGATCGCTGATTCTGCACTACGCGGAAATCCCAGCGTTTTCCGCGCCCGCCGAGCTTGCTCGGCAGGGACGGGTTTTACGGAGGTTTCTCGGCCCTGGTGTAAAATCGCCGTCACACCGAGCAAGCTCGGCGGAGACGATCCGCAACTTCAAAGACGCCGATCGGGCGCGAAAGCCGTCTTCGGTTCCGGACCTTCGCGGCGGCGTTCGCCAAGGTCCGCCGACGAGACCCGTCCCGGTTTAACTGTCGAGCGACCAGCCGTCCCGATACGGCTCTTGGAGGTACTTATTGGCTTCCGGAGCGTCGGTGAAATCGCGGCTTGAAGCGTCCCAATGGAGCATCTTGCGGGTGCGGATCGCGATGTTGCCCAGCAGCACGAAATCGGTCAGCGGGCCGGCCCACTCGAAGTTACAGCCGGCCGGCTCGCCGCCGCGGCAGGCCTCGTACCACTCGCCCCACGTGCCGGCTCGGCGAGGCAGCGTCCGGGGCACGTTCTCGAACTTGGCCGCGCGCTGGGCGTCGAGGATCTTCGGCCCCAGCATCCGCCCCTCGTCGCCCACGTACAGCGTGCCCTCGTCGGGTAACGCCCGGTGCTCGATCTCCGGCGGGCAAGGCGGTTTCACGCCGCCGTCGTACCACACCAGGCGGACCGGCGGCATGTCCTCCCGCGCCGGGAAGTCGTACGCCACGATCGAGCCCAGCGGCGCGGTCTCCGGCAAGACGCGGGTCGAAGAGGCATGGATGCGGACGGGCGATCCCAGTTTCAGGGCGCGATACGGCGTGTTGACGTGATGACAGCCCATGTCGCCCAGCGCGCCGGTGCCGAAATCCCACCACCCCCGGAAATTCCACGGATGATACACGCCGCGGGAGTGCCGCGCGCCGACCTGCAGCAAGGCCAAGTGGTCCTCGGGCCAGACGTCCTTGAAAGGCCGCATCGGAGCAGGACCGATCCACAGGTCCCAGTCCAGGTGGCTGGGGACAGGGTCCGCGCCGGCCGGGCGCGCCATCCCTTGCGGCCACAGCGGTCGATTGGACCACGTATGGACCTCGCGCACCGGCCCGATGGCGCCCGCCCAAATCAGCTCGCACGTGCGGCACGCCACTTCGCTGGTGTTCGGCGACGCGGTGACCTGGGTCGCCACGCCCGCCGCCCGCGCCGCCTCCACGACGCAGCGCCGCTCGTGGATCGTCCGGGTCAGCGGCTTGACGCAGCACAGGTGCTTCTTTCGCCGCAGGGCCGCCAGGCAGATCACGGCGTGGCTGTGGTCCGGCGTGCCGCAGTACACGGCGTCGATCTTGTCGCCCTCGGCCTGGAGCATCTCGCGAAAATCGCGATAGCGGGCGGCCTGGGGCCAGCGATCGAAAGCCCGCTTGGCGTATTGCTGGTCCACGTCGCACAGGACGGCGATCCGGAAGCCGGCCTTCTCGCACGCCTGGAGTTGACTAAAGCCCACGCCACCCACGCCGATTCCCGCCAGGTTCAACTGCTCGCTGGGCGCCGTCGGACCCTGGCCGAGCACGTGCCGCGACACGATCAGCGGCGCGGCGAGCGCGGCCGCTCCCCCGACAATCGCTTGCCGGCGCGACATCGCGACCGCTCCCGCGCGGGACGAGGAGGAAACGACGCCCGGTTGGACCGGGGAACGGAAGAACTGAAGTTGAGCCATGATTCGCTCCGTGGAAGGGTGTCCTGGAATTGGGACAACGGGAAGTTTTCTGCATGATACTTCTTTTCACACTCGGTTCCAGATGCAGCGGTTTTTTTCGCGAAGCGCGCCTTTCGCCGCTGCAGCCGCCCGTACACAACTCTCGTCGGCCGTGGCTGTTCTGGGAGGCGGGAGCTTTTCCGGACCTGCGGGCCAAGCGGACGTCGTCTCCCGAGCAGACAGTACGCCGCTTGGTGGCCCGTGGGGACGCGGATTTCATTCTTCATTTTCGCGAGCGTGGTTCTGGCAAACGAGACTTCCAACGCGGGTCTGGCTCAGAGAGATTTCTTTTCTCCAAGCGAAACCGGAGCGTCCGAGGAGTGTTAAAGTGAATGGCAAGTCCTCCCGCAGCCATCGTCATTCCAGCCTTTTTGCCAAGGCGCGGCGACGGGTGAACCGAACGAGAAGTTCCCTCGCCCAGACAGGAAATCCCATGTGGAAACTCTGCTCCCTGATCTTGCTGTTGCTGGCCTGCGCACTGAGTCCGCCAACCGGTTGCGGCGCCGAAAAGTCCCAAGCGGCCTCTGGCGCCGAGGGGTCTCCGCACGCGGTGAACTCCGCGGGCGGCTTCCAGAACAACTCGGGCGAAGTCTGCCCCGTGTGCGCCCCGCCCACGCTGGGAGCGAAAGCGAACGCAGACGTGGCTTCACCTTCGTTCCGGGTTCCGGCCTTGTGCGCCCCGCCCTCGCCAGGCGCCCCAGCGAACTCGTCCATCTGCACGGACACTTGCCTGGTTGGGAAGGCCTCCACCTACGCCGTCGTGGCTCCCGTGGGCAGGCAAACGATTTCGATGATCACCCAGGCGTCTCGCCTGGACACACTGGAGGGAAAAACGATCGCGCTGGTGGGTGGCAGCTTCATGGCTCATCTGACCCATCCGGAAATCAAGCGGCTGATCCTGCGGAACTACCCCACGGCCCATGTGATTCTGCTGGAGGAGATTGGCTCTGCGGGGCCCTTTCCTGGTCCCGGCGTGGTCAGAAAGGCCAAGGACGATTTCCAGCGCAAGCTGAAGGAAATGGGCGTGCAGGCCGTGATTTCCGGAAACGGCGGTTGCGGGCTCTGCACCCCGAAGGAGACGGGTTCTAGCATCGCCGCCGAATACCTGGGCATTCCCGCCGTGACCATTGCCGGCCCGACTTTCGTGCAGCAAGTTTACTCCACTTCCGTCAACCACGGCGTGCCCGCGCCGCGAACCGCCACCTATCCCGGCGCTTTTGCGGCGCACACACGGGAGGAACTGCTCCACAACACACGGGAAGTCCTCTGGCCGCAGTTGGTCGAGGGCTTGACCAAGCCCATTACCAAACAGGAAATCGCGGACCTCGCCAAGGCTGCCGTCGGCGGAACCAAAGACATCGTGTTCACCGGCACGCTGGATGAGGTAAACCAGTTCTTCGTGGAGAACCGCTGGTCAGACGGCCTGCCTGTCATTCCTCCCACCGTCGCAAGAGTGGAGGAGTTTCTCAAGTTTTGCGATCTGGAGTGGGACAAGAGCGTCGGCGTGCTGCCAATCGCCTACCGGGATACCCTGGCGTGGCACGTGGCCGTCAATGGGGTGCTGGCGGGATGCCCGCCTGAGTTCATGCCGCTGCTTGTCGCCTTCACCAAAGCCCTGGCGGATGGCAATTACCGTCGGACGCTTGCCAGCACCCACGCCTGGACGCCGTTCTGCTGGGTGAACGGCCCCGTGGCCAGGCAGCTTGGTCTCGACTCGCACCAGGGTCAAATCAACGAACCCAGAAACGCAGCGTTGGGCCGGTTTATCAATCTGGCGATGATGAATCTGGGCGGCTATTACGTGAAGCAAAACAGGATGGGCACCTTCGGTTATCTCATGCCGTGGTCCTTGACGGAGGATGAGGAGGCATGTCTCCGAATCGGTTGGCAGCCCTATCATGTCCAGCTCGGGTATGACCTGAATCAAAACGCTTTGACGGCGGCCTCGGCCCTCATGTGGGGAAACAATCTGACCCCGGCCACGGATAACCCGGAGAAGATCATGCAACTGGTCGCCTGGGATGTGGTGGAGAAAGGCCAGTTTGCTACGGGCAGTGGCCCGAAGCTTACGCCTCGGACCATTTTGATCACGGAGTATGTTGCCCGAGACTTGGCACGCGGTTACCCATCCAAGCGGGAATTAGAGAACGCCTTGATCGCCACAGCCCGCCGGCCCGCCTACGAACGGGCGTATTCAAACTACTGGGCCAACCCCGGCAGCGCCTTCGACCCCGCCAGGTACACGGTGGACATGCACCTGAGAAAGGTCATCCGAAACGAAAACGGCGCGCTCACGGACCCCCCGCCGTGGTTCCTCAAAGTGCCGGGGTTGGAGAAGCTGTACACCGTCCCCGTCATGCACACCGGAGTGACCGCGATCCTCGTCACCGGTGACGCAGATCGAAACAAAGTGCAGACTGTGCCCGGCGGCAATCACGCTACGATCGAAATCAAGCTGCCCGCTAACTGGGATGCGCTGATGGCCGACCTGGGCTACCGCCCGCTCAAGGAGTTCTTTCTCAAATAGCAGGCCGGTGGGGATCGAGGCAAGATGCGAACGCAACACGGGCAGCTTCGGCAAGGCCTGTCCCCAATCCAGGCCCATTTTTCATCGCGGCCTCGAAGGCATTGACGCGACTCTGGATGCAACATTTCGCGGTCGGCTTGTTGTGATTCGATCCGGGATTTGGCCAAAACGAATGTCTTTTTTCTGCGCCTCGGCTATCATGACGGACACGGGAGGACCTACACATGGCCAATGCGATCGAGCATTCACTTCAGCTGCTGATGGTCTGTTGTCTTGGGGGAGCGGCTGTCCTGGGACGCCCCAGCGCGGACAGCCAGGCCGCCGAGCCGCTGACGGGAAACGCGGACTGGGTGACGATTGAAATCGCCGAGTCGGCTGCGCCGCCGGAGTGGGCGCTGCGGGAACGTCAGTTGCTGGACCAACTGTATCCGGCGGCCTTGGAGTTCGTCCGCCGGTACACGCGGGAGGACGGGACGCTGATCTGGCGCGAGCAGTGGCCCGGCATGGACGGCTCGGACGACGGGTACGAGAGCTTCTACAATTTCCCGCTGTACTACGCCCTGGGCGGCCCGCAGGAAATCAACGCCCTGTCGCGGCGACTGTGGGACGCGGTGACCAGGCAGTTCACGCAGTACGGGCAAATCCACCGCGAGTTCGACGCCTACTACGACTGGATGCACCACGGCGAAGCCTACACCAATTTCTACTTCTTCGGCCTGGCGGACCCGGCCGACGCGAAGTTTCGCGAGCGGTCGTTGCGGTTCGCGGGCCTGTACACGGGCGCAGATCCGGCTGCGGCGAATTACGATGCCGAGCGAAAGCTGATCCGCTCGCCAATCACCGGCAGTCGCGGGCCGCGGTTTGTCAATACGGCCGAAGACTGGGTCACGCACCGCCCGGTCCTGGCCGATTACCCGCTGCCGTACAGCGATATTCCCAACGTCACCTCCAGCGACGCTTGGATCGACGACGCCCGCTTTCCGTTCATCCTGCAGGCGATGAACGAGCGGATGATGCGCGGCGACGTGCCGCTGAATCTGACCGCGACCAGCCTGGTCTTGAACGCCTTCATGTACAGCGGCGACTTGAAGTATCGGCAGTGGATCGAGGAGTACGTGGCGGCCTGGACGGAACGCATGCGGGCCAACGGCGGCATCTTGCCGGATAACGTGGGTCCGAGCGGCAAGATCGGCGAGCGCATGGGCGGCAAGTGGTGGGGCGGGTACTACGGCTGGCGCTGGCCCCACGGACTGTTCAACCAGGTCGAATCGACGCTGATCGGCGGCAGCAACGCCTACCTGGTCAGCGGCGACTCGAAGTACCTGGAACTGCCGCGCTCGGTGCTGCAGTTAGCGGAGCGGAACAGGAGCACGGAAAGCGGCCGGGCAGTCGTCCCACATCGGCACGGCGAGAAGGGTTGGTACGACTACCGGCCGATCAGCGCCGCGCATGTCGTCTACTTGTGGCACATCTCTCAGGATCCCCAGGACCGTTGCCGGATTCAAACGCTGACGGAAGGCGCTCCGCAGGAAACGCTCAGCTACAAGAAAGGCAAAGGCGACTGGGAGCACGCCCTGGCGTGGCTGGGCTTTATCGAAGGCCGCAATCCGGAGTATCCCGAGCAGATTCTGCGGGCTACGTACGCGGAGAGCCTGAATCGGCTGCGCGTGATCCGCAACGACACGAGCGATCCGGCCGAGCAGGACGTGCATCATTGGCAGCAGCGCAATCCGGTCGTGCTGGAAGGGCTCGTTCAATTGATGCTGGGCGCCCCGAATCACGTCTACCACGGCGGCCTGCTGCACTGCCGGCTGTTCTATTTCGATCCGCTCCGCAAACGTCCGGGACTGCCGCCCGACGTGGCGGCGTTGGTGGATCGCGTGACTCCGGACGGAGTCTCCGTGCAGCTGGTCAACCTGCACCCAAGTGAACCGCGGGACGTGCTCGTCCAGGCCGGCGCGTTCGGCGAACACGGCTTTACGACGGTTCGCCACCGGGGTCGCGCGGCCGATGTGAACCGCCCCTGTCTGCAGGTGCGTTTGAGCCCCGGCGCTTGGGGCAGACTGGATCTCGGCATGAACCGTTTTGTCCACCGCCCGACCTACGCCGCGCCCTGGCGCGGAGATTCGAAGCCCGCACGCTGAGCCCCGTCAGGCACGGAACGTCATCCTGCGGATCGATCCGAGGGGCCGACGAAGAATCGACGGGGGACGGGTTGCAGGGCTCCTGAATCTGGCAGCCGAGCGGCGCTGGGAGAAAAATACGGCAACCGCACGCTGCTGCTTGCTCCCGCTTCGCTCGCACCGCCGGATTGCCCTTCAATCCTCTGCTTCGCTGCCGTCGTCGCACATCTTCACGATCTTGGGATCGAACCGGGCGATGATTTCCACGAGGTCAGCCTGTGCGTGCATCACATCCTGGATGTCCTTGTAGACGCCGGGGACTTCGTCCGCTCCGGCAGACAGCACTCGCACGCCTTTCCTTTCCAGATCCTTCCGGACGGCCTTCCAGTTGTACGTGTCCTTGGCCTTCTTCCTGGACATCCTGCGGCCAGCTCCATGCGAAGCGGAGTTCAAGCTGTCAGCGTTCCCCCGGCCGCGAACGACGAAGGCCGGGGACGCCATCGAACCGGGGATGACGCCCAGCACGCCGGCGCCTACGGGGGTGGCGCCCTTGCGATGGACAATCCGTTCCCGCCCGTCGTAAACTTCTTTCCAGGCAAAATTGTGATGGTTTTCGACGCCGGCAAGGATCTGGGCGCCGAGCAGCTTGGAAACCAGCCGGTGGATCACGTCGTGGTTGGCGGCGGCATAGTCGCCCATCAAGTTCATGGCAGCCCAGTATTCCTGTCCCGCTTCGCTGTCCAGCGGCAGCCAGGAAAGGTAAGCCAGATCCTTGTACTTGGACGGGAGTTGGCTTCGGGCGACGGCGCTGTACGTGTGGCACACCGCCGCCCCGGGACCGCGACTGCCGCTGTGGCTCATAAGGGCGATGTACCGGCCCGCGTCGAGGTCCCATTCGTCGCGGCGTTCCGGCAGGTCAAGCAGCCCAAACTCGACGAAATGATTCCCGGAACCGGATGTTCCCAGTTGCGACCGGGCCAAATCTTTCTTTTCCCTGGTGATCCTGGTGATCGACCAGTCCTGGTCCATCACCGGATGGTCCTGCGGCGTCTCGTGGGTGGCGCCGACGCCAAACCGGGTCCCGCTTTCCAACGCTTCTTGGAAGAGGTTGAAGCGGTCGTCCAGAGCCGAGGGCGGCAGGTCGAGGACCGACAGTTTCATCCGGCAGGCGATGTCCACGCCCACGGCATACGGGATGACGGCCCCCTCCAAGGCCAGCACGCCGCCGATCGGCAGTCCGTAGCCGACGTGGGCATCGGGCATCAGCGCGGCACCAGCGGCCATGGGCACGCTGCACGCCTGCCGCATCTGAGCATGGGCCGCCTCGTCGATTTCGGTGCCCCAGGTGCGATAGGAGATCGGCTCGGGCCGCACGAATTGCCGGTCCGCGATCACGGCTTGGGCAAACGGGCCGAAGTGCTCGTCGCCGACGAAGTCCTCGGGCCGCTCCACAACGTCCTTGATGGCCTGCTTGATCTGCTTGCCTTTTTTGTCCCCAGCCTTCATGGCGGACTGGATCGCCCCAATGGCGCTCTTGACGCAATCCTCGGGGACGCCGAGTTTCTGAAGTTGGCGACTGTTCATCTGATAGTCCCTGTGACGTTGACCTTGGCCTGGGCGGTAACGGCCCGATCTTGTCAGAACGCACTACGGCAAACGTGCTCGACGTTGCGGCAGACGGAGACGCACGAGAAGATCGTGCAGCGCATCCTTCCCGCTCGGACTTTCTGGAAGATGAGAGTTTCCGGCTGCCGCCTCCAATTCTGCCGCGAGTCGCTGGTATTCGCCCTCGTGAAATCCAAGATCGGCTGCTGGCAAGTGGGACTTCTCCGGTCCAGCCAACTTCCGGGCGATCAGGTCGTCAAGGAACGGCAGTCTGGCCGACTCGTTCAAGTGGCGCAGGTTGGCTTCGATCGCGCCGGTCTTCATCAAGTGAATGCCGGTCAGCAGAACGCGGTACACGTACAGCAGGGGTTTGACCCGTGGTGGGCGATCCTTCTGAAACAGTTTCCACTGCGTAGCGGCGAAGCCAAGATAATGATGTGCATGGTGCCGGGTGATACAGGTGATGGCGATCTGCTTGAGCTCCTCGTGTTCGGGCGTCGTGTGGACGACAAGGGGCGAGAAGACCTGCTCCAACACGTATCCGTTCTTCTTCAAAATCAGGCCGAAGAACTTCTTGGCGTCGTGCGTCACGAGGTCGATCTCGATCCCGTCCTCAACGCCCGATTTTTCGACGGTCTCCCGACCGGCCTTCAGACCGACCACATCTTCCAGCGGAAGCAGGTGAACGCCACGCAGGTCGAAGTCCGAATCAGGGGAAGGGAAGCCGTACAGGTGCGCCCCGCTGATCGTGGCAAACACGAGCGGATACGGATGGGATTCGACTTGCCGCCGCAGCTGTTCGTTCGCCCTCATGGCAACTCCTCCGACATGGCCAATCGGCGTGCCTTGACGAGGTAGCCGTTGGCACGGTGATAGTCAGGCTTTTCGGGCAACACGGTCCTCTCGAAGGCCCGGTCGAACTGCTTGTGCAAATCTCGCCGCCACGCTTCGACTTCGTTCCACGGCATTTCGCCCGCTTTGATCCGCAGCAGCGTTTCCCGCTGATCGCCCACTTGAACGGGAACGAATCCCTCACGCAAGACGGTGATCCCGGACAGGAGCAGCCGGATCAGGTGCATGACGTGCTTCCACTTTACTTGGCCCTGGTTGCGAATGTCGGTCTGCATTTTCTTGAACTGCGACATGGCGTAGCCGTTGTACGTCTGGTACACGAGGCGGGACAGGAAAATGGCTCGCAGCTGGAGCAATTCGTCGGCCAGCGGCGTCTTCGTCTCGACCAACGGCGTGTACAGGCATTCCAGCACGTTCGGGTTGGCCTTGAGGGCCAGCACGAGGAACTTCCGGAGTTCCCAGTAGGCTTCCTGCGTTTCTTCATTCTCCAGTTGTTCGGGGACACCAAACAGCGACCACTGAAGGTCCGCGGGCGGAAGGTAGATGCCACGGCGGTCGGTGTCGGAGTTCTCGTCGTCCAGACCGTAAGCCCGTGAGCCAATGACGCAACGAAAGATCACCCGATCAAACAGCCCGTCCTGTGCCAACACCTGTTCGGCGTCGTTGATGTTGCCCTGCTTGTACTCGGCCAGGAGCGCCACGTGGTCGTGGTGCAGGGCCGCCTCGAAACCGTCCGTGAACCGCACTCGGTAGGCGTGGCTGCGATCCTGGGGAGATTTCACGATCACGCCGACGGCGCCCGCTGGATGCACGACCTGCCCGTTGGAGCCTTGGACAGGCTTCCTCGTGACCACCTGCATCCCCGCCGAGTAGATCAAGTTCGGGCTGTTGTGGACTGGCTCCGACACAGCGGCATCTGCCTCGTTGAAGTGGGGTGCGTGATGGAAGACCGCCCGGCCCCGTTTGGGTCGGGCGGTCGTGCCCTACTTGTCTCTAAAAGTAATGGCTTCGCAGCGATCCGTCAAAACCGGCCCCGCTGCAGGCAGCACCGCTTGAACCGTTTTCCGCTGCCGCACGGGCAGGGGTCATTGCGGCCCAACTTCTCCTCCAGCCGTTTGTCGCCGTGGACGATCTGCACGCCCCGTTTGACGTTGGTTTCAGACGGGAAGCCTTGTCGCCGCTTGCTCATGCTCTCGAAAAAACGGCTCGTCGTCGTGGTTGTGTCGCATGGGGCACCTCCTTCCTGGTTTGAACGCAGTGGCACTCCGGCAAGGACACGACAACGCGCGGAAGGTTCAGAAACGGGGTGCTTTACCCGCGACCGCTCTTGGGCCTGGCGTTGCAGGCGTTGACAAATACCTCCAAGCCCTGGTCCCGCAGGTTGCCCTCGACAAGGATGACGATCCTCGTGTTGTCGGATCAGCGTTCGATCTTGGTTTTCAGGAACTCCGCCAACCGCTGGGCATCGTCCGTCCCGATCCTGATGACGCCCCGTCGTCGCCGAATCACCACGCACGGCCCGGCGGAAAGGCTCCAGACCCAGCCCGCCCCAGGGCTCCAGTGGATTCCCCAGCCGTCCAGGATCACTGCGAAGGGGGAAGACGAATCAGGGCGGGCACGTTTTCGTGGCCAGTCGGGGCTGCTATGCTGGGAACAAGCAGCGACGCAACGCACGATAACGCCGCCCCGCTGCGGAAGCAAGTGTGCGATCCGCCGCTGAAAAAAAGAAGGCCGTCGTAGAGCGGAATTCATTCCGCTTCCGACTGAATGGATTGAAATCCGTTCTACGACTAAGTGCCCGTCTGCGAAATACCTGGAGCGAATCCGATGCGAACGCCTACGACCCGACGCAAGTTTCTGAGCCTGACCACCAGTGCCGCGGCATCGACTTGGGCCGGCGCCGGCCTGTTTGCGGCCGGCGCTTCGGCCGCGCCCGGCCCGAACGAGACGATCAACCTGGGCATCATCGGCTGCGGACACCGCTGCCGCGAGCTGCTGCCTTGCTTCAGTGCGCCGGGCTCGCGGGTGGTCGCCGTCTGCGACGTGAATTCCAAACGCCTGGCGGAGGTCCGCGAATTGGCCGGAGGCGAGCGGGTGCGGGCTTATCACGACTATCGGCAACTGCTCGCCAACAAGGACGTCGATGCGGTGCTGATCGCCACCAACGTGCACTGGCATGTGCTGTGTACGATCCACGCTTGTCAGGCGGGCAAGGACGTGTACGTGGAGAAGCCGCTGTGCCATTTTTCGGGCGAGGGCCCGTTCGCCATCGCTGCCGCCAAGAAATACGACCGAATCGTGCAGATCGGCACGAACCAGCACAGTTGCGCGCATTACCGGAAGGCGGTCGAGAAAGGGAGACCAGCCATGTTATGCAAAATCCAGATGCACTTCCGCTGCTGCCTTACGGCGCTGCTCATGGCGGTCGGTTTCGTCTCCGCGCTCGCCGCACAGGCCGAGTCGCCTACAGTCACATTCTCGAAGCGCTGCCTGATCGTCGACATGAACGAAGGTTGTGCGGTGGCGGACGTGAACAGGGACGGCAAACCCGACATCATCGCCGGCGAGCACTGGTACGCCGCTCCGGAGTTCATTCCCCGGCCCGTGCGTCACATCCCGCCTGTGCTCGATCTGCCCGCCTATCTCAACAATGAACTCCTGCAGAACACGGGCGATCATCCTTTCGATGTCGACGGCGACGGCTGGGTCGATGTGATTTCGGTGGGCTGGACGGACAAGGAAATCTGTTGGTATCAGAACCCCGCGGGACGCTACGACGAACACCCCTGGAAACGGCACGTGCTGGGCGCGATTGCCGGAGAGAACGAGGCCATCGCGCTGCACGATTTCGATGGCGACGGGCGTCCGGAAATCTACGTCAGTGCCTGGAACAAGAAGAAGCCACAGGTCATCCACCGCTTGACCAAGGACGCCCGCGGCCAGCCGGCGCTGCAACCGGTCGTGATCGGCCCGCAGGGCGGCCACGGCTACGCCTTTGGCGACGTCAACGGCGACGGACGGGAAGATATTCAGTGCGAGAGCGGCCGGTACGAGCGGCCTCCAGGTGATGTCTTCCAACAACCCTGGAAGTTCCATCCGGAAACCGCCCTGCCGCATCCGTCCATCCCCTGCGTCCTGGCGAGGCTGACCGACAGCGGACGCACCGATCTGATTTGGGGCAAGGCGCACGACTACGGCCTGTACTGGTGGGAGCAGGGACCGCCCAAGCCCGACGGAACGACCACCTGGACGGAACACCTCATCGACAAATCGTGGTCGCAACCGCACGGCATGACCTGGGCCGACATCGATGGCGACGGCCAATCCGAGTTGATCACCGGCAAGCGGGTGCGCGCGCATGTCGACAAGGATCCGGGCAGCCTGGAGCCCGAATGCCTCTACTACTACCACTGGGACAAGGCCGCCCGCAGGTTCACCCGCCACACGATTTCCGCTCCCGGCCAGGGCGTCGGCATGGGGATGCAAATCTGCGTCGCCGATCTGAACGCCGACGGCCGGCCGGACATCGTCGTGGCCGGCAAGACCGGCACGTGGCTGCTGCTGAACGTCCCGTCGCTTTGGAGGTAACGAGATGCCCGCGCCATTTCCGGGAATGGATCCGTTTCTGGAGCATCCCGACTTCTTTCCAGATCTGCACGGAGCGCTTCACGTATACATCCGCGAGTCGCTGCAACGATTGCTGCCGCCGCCGTATTTTGCGGTGATCAACGAGCGGCTGTGGGTCGAGACAACGGCCCGGTACATCGAGCCCGATACGGACGTGCTGTACGGCGATTGGAGCGTCGCGGAGTCGAGCGCCGTGGCCCCGATGGCCACGCCAACGCGGACTCGCCCGCTGGTGTTCGAACTGGCCCACGACCAGCGGAGCGAATCGTTTGTGGAAATCCGGACGCGGTTGGCCGATGGCGGCGAGCGCGTCGTGACGGCGATCGAAGTGCTCAGCCTGAGCAACAAGACGCCGGGCGACAAAGGCCGGGAGTTGTACCTGCAAAAGCAGGCAGAAATCCTGGCCAGCGAAGTCCACCTGGTGGAAGTCGATCTGCTTCGAGGCGGCGAGCACACCACGCCCATGCCCCTGGACAGGCTGCGCAGAAAGGCCGGTCCGTTCGACTACCACGTCTCGGTTCATCGTTTCGATCAACGCGGCCGGTTCTTCATCTATCCGTGGCAACTGCCCGCCCCGCTGCCCGTCATCGGCATCCCCCTGCTGCCCGGCGATGACGAAGTCTCCCTCGATCTTCAGGCCGTGTTCACCCGCTGCTACGACACCGGTCCGTACGCCCGCCGAGTCGTCTACGACCCAGCCCGCCTCGTCCCGACGCTCAATCCCGAGAAGACGGACTGGGCCCAGCAGATGCTTCAGCGGCAGCCCGCTGGACCTTGACGGCGCTGTACGGACCCGCGTTCGCCAGCGAGATTAGCGGCGTTTTTGCCGTTCAACGCCCCGTCGCCACGACGGCCAACGAGTGTCGTTGCCGAGTGAGGCCCTGTGCCGCCTTGGCACACCTCACGTTTCCGCCAGACGTTTGCCGAGACCACGCGCCGGTTGAGGTGACCGCGGCGCGCCAGCAACCAGCGTTTGGACGCTCAGCTTTCGGAACTGACTCGCGTCCGTTGGAAGTCCGCAAGCAGGGTCGTGCCGAATAACGGTCATTTGTTGGTCAAGAGGTCAAGAGTCTACCCTCAGGTTCACGGCAAGCGATCTCCGCAAGGCGACATAATCTGGGTACAATTACGGTCGATGGCCCCGTCGGCAGCGGGGCTTTCTTGAGGTCTCGGAGTCGCGCCAACGGCCGTTGCAGCGCCCACAGTCGTGGCTCAAAACCGGTCCTTTCTTGGTGTATTGGCCCGACGCCGCCCGTCGTAGTCGACGTGCCGGAGCATCTTGAAGTGATGCTCGCGCCCCCGGCCGTTTCTTGTTGAGTTAGAACAAATTGAGTTGTCGTCTGTCCGTTTCGCGCTGCTTCGCAGCGGGCGGCCAGAAGACACCAATGACGACCCAGTTCTTCGGGTGGGACAGTACGGTGCCGAGGAAGAAGTGGGGATCTCGATCTGGACCGCACATCTGCGTTAGAAACTTCTCGCGCACCTTCGCGATCGCTTCCTCTTCCGCGCAGCCCTTGTCGATCATCTTCCAGTAGAGCGAGCCCAGTTCCCAGTCTTCATTCATCATCCGATGACCCTTGCACCGTGGATCATCGCAGTCGAAGACGTACTTGAAGTTGTAGGGCACCTTTCTGGGCGGCTGTTTGCTCACGGGACGATCGTCCCAAATACGCGACTGCCGCAGTTCGGCGAGGAAGGACTTCTTCCACTCCCGATCGGTCGGCTCGGCGACTAGGTCGTGAACCATCCTTGGACGAACGATCCCCAAAGACGTGCCGTTCTTGTCTTGTTGCTCCCGAAGTTGCTCGACCGACGAGGCGACGTTCTGCAGAACAAGTCGTGCTCGCTCAGACCAGTCGCCGCGTAGTGTCGGAATCGGCTCTCCCAGGATCACCAATGTATCGCAGTCCGGACGGAAGCTCTCCCTGCGGGAATCTCGTCCGTGATGGCGTTCGGCTTCAATTTCGACCCATTGATACTTTCGATACTGTTTGCTGTACGGCTGATCTCGGAAGTTGATGGGATACAAGCGAACGAACTGGCCCTGTTCTGTGAGGCCGGCAGTACAAACAAGTTCTCCGTACTTCCCCGATGGAATTGGATAAGTCTTCACCGTAATCAAGATCTTCAATCGCTCTTTCATCGCACGCCCGATCACAGATGAATGGCGGGAAGGCTTGAAATGTTGGCGACTACTTTCGCCAGGCGCCCGCGGTGGCAACAGGAGACGTCTCGTTCCATACAGAGGAGCGCCGAGGGACGCTCGCGGAGCAAATCGGCTGCCCGTTCGATCGCAGGGCCACGTCCGGGCAACATTTCCGTCTCGTACCGATCGAGGAGTTGCTGATAGGATTGGTAATCACTCAGAGTCGCACGGTGCCTGCTGTCGATGCCCAACTCGGGAATATGATAGTAGGCGAAACCGAGCTTGCAGGCGATCTCGGACATCGTCGTCTTCGCGAAGCCATACTTGCGGGATATCGGATTGGCCCTCACATCGATGATGGCGCCGATTCCAGAAGCCAACAACTGATTGAAGAAACCATCCACCGACTTGCCCTCGTAGCCAACAGTGTAGACCGCTACAGCCGCGCGGGGGCGTTGGGGAGCGTCCTTCGGTACGAGATCCGGGAATTCGGTCATCAAGGCGTACCAGGGAAAACGCTGGTAGACTGAACGCAGCAGATCGCGCTGCGGCGTTCCTACGTTCGTCGCCACCACCTTGGCAATTGCTCGACGTTCAGAGGGCGACAGCTCGCTTGCCTTCTGGCTGGCCACGGCACGCGTTCGGCTGGCGAGAGAAATCGTGTCCGAAGAATCGGAGACATAGCCGTCGCGCCGTAACGCGTTCAGCTCGCGGTAGAGCGCAAAGGAGAATGGACCGTATCGGTAAGGGACAAACTCGTAGAACGTCCTGTCGTCGCAAAAAGACGGTTCGTTCCGCAAGAGGAAGAGGACTTTGACAAAACGAATGGGACCAAGTGGCTGACCAGCCTCTTTCAGTACGTCCAAGATCACCTTCTGTCGCTTCAGCACGGCGATTCCATCCTTGTGCGGAGGGTTAGGTCGGTTCGGCAATTCATCGAAAAAGACGGCAACGTTACTCTACCCGAACGTGGCCAGGTGAACCAGAGCAACTGTTCTTGGTGCGCGAGTTGGAAGGCATACTGCCTACCCGATTCTCCATCCGAGTTGCCTGGCTGACCGGCTCCGAGCGAATGTCGCTGCGCACGGCGCGCTGGCCGCCGTGTCTGGAAGACCTCCGCTCCTAGGCCGCCTGTTGAACGCTGGATCGCGGCACTCAGCCTCGAACGATCCACCTGAGACGTTTCACCGGGCACTGAAACAGCACCGATCGGGATAGAGCAGTAATCGTTCCTTTCTCGGCAGTACCAGCACGGCGGCGCCCAACGCGGTCCCGGGCTGGGCGTCGAAGTGCCGAAAACTCATCCCGGAAATCAAATCGCTGAAAACTCGTCGGCTGTCCGGTATTTGACACCCCCGCGAGTCCGGATTCAATAGGCGGGTTCAACAGGCCGGAGTTTTCTTGGATCGTACGGCCACGAGCGACCGCTGCTTGTCGATGCGCGAACCGTCCTACGGGGACTGCGCCACTTCTCTCGCGGAGCGTCGGGTCTTTTCGCCCGCGGGGGCCGGAAGAGACCAGCCCAGCACAGCGCAGCAGCTAGCTGCGGAGCGCCGTCCCGGGTCGCAAGAGCAGCGCCGGCCAAAGCCCTGTAAGGCAACGCCGTGAAAGGTCTCGTGAGCCGCGGCAGCGGCGGCAAGACAGTGGCCCATGTCGTGACGCATGGGAACCCGAAGGACGACGAACGCCCAAGCCCCGGCAGGCAACGCCGTGAAGCATTTTTTCTGCGTTGGGGCCTCGGATGCATGAGTTGGATGCCGCGGGCTTGCCCCGCGGAGGCTCACGTTTCCAGCTACACGAGGCGGCCCCGTGTCCCCTTACTCCCCCCGCTTCGCCCGCGGCGGCGAAGCCGCCGCGGGCGAAGCGAGGGGAGGTGGACTAGGAAACGCGTGTGTAGCGAGAAACGTAAGTATCCACCGGACGAGCCGGGGGCATTCGCGGAACTTGCCTGCCCATGGGAATTGTGGCAATTCCACGCTGAAAAATGCTTCTCAGCGTTGACGTCCGGGGGTCGCCCGGCAACTCGGGAATCGCTATCCTGGTGGAAAACCAAAGGAGTCATCATGAACCAACGTCATCATCCATCGGCTAAATGCACTCGGCGGAGTTTCGTTCAAAGCGCGGCGGCGCTCGCCTCGGCGATGGCCCTGCCGCAGATCGTACCCGCTTCGGTCTTCGGTGCCGCGGCCCCCAGCAACCGGATTACGGTCGGGCAGATCGGTTGCGGACACCAGGCCCAGCGCATCGTCCCCTCGTTCCTGGTTCACGACGACGTCCAGATCGTGGCCGTTTGCGACGTGAACCGGGCGGGCCGGGGCTACTACTACCCCGAACGCGTCCTGGGACGCGAAACGGCCAAGCGCTGGATCGACGAGTACTATGCCGAGAGAGCTTCCGGCGGCGACCCGAAAGCGACCGTCTACGACCGGATTCTGGGTCCAGGGACGGCCAAGCCCGGGGCTGTCGCGCCCACCCCGCCGCAGGTTTCCGTCAGCCGGGGCAAAGGCTGCGACGCCTACAAGGACTTCCGGGAATTGCTCGCGCGGTCGGACATCGACGCCGTGGTGATCGTGGTCCCCGATCACTGGCACGCGCTGATCGCCATCGCGGCCATGCAGGCGGGCAAGGATGTGTACTGCGAGAAGCCGTTGGCGCTGACCATCCACCAGGGGCGCGAGATGGTCAAGGCGGTCCGCAAGTACAACCGCGTGTTCCAGACCGGCGCCCAGTTCCGCTCCTGCCCGGGTGTGCGGCGGGCGTGCGAGCTGGTGCGCAACGGGCGGATCGGCGAGGTCCGCCGCGTGTGGACCACCGCGGCACCCAACAGTTTTCCCAGCCCGGGTCCGGGCTGGCAACCGCAGCCCGTTCCGGAGGGTTTTGACTACGACTTCTGGCTCGGCCCGGCCCCCGAGGCCCCGTATCACATCGAACGCTGCTTCCACCGCTGGCGCTATATCCTCGACTATTCCAACGGGCAGACGGCCAATTTCGGCGCGCACACCAACGACATGGCCCAGTGGGCCCTGGGGATGGACGGCACGACGCCGGTCGAATTTGAGGACAACGGCTCGGAATTCCTGCCGAAGGGGAGCCTGTTCGACACCGCGGTCAAGACGGCCTTCCGGGCCCGCTATGCCAACGGGATCGAGCTGACTTGCGACACGAACAACGCCTCGTACGCGAAGTTCGAGGGCACGGAGGGGCGGCTGGAAATCAGCCTCGGCGGCGTGCCGAAAACGTTCCCCACCAACATCAAGGACTCGGTCATCGGCCCGAACGAGATTCATCTGCCCAGGAGCCATCCGACGCGCGAAACCAACCGCCGCAACGACATCGACGCCGATCACGTCCGCAGCTTCCTCGACGCGATCAAGTCCCGCAAGGACCCGATCGGGCCGGTGGAAGTCGGCCACAGCACGGCCAGCCTCTGCATCCTGGGCAACATCGCTCAACTGTTGAAACGCAAGTTCGCCTGGGACCCGGCGACCGAGCGCAGCACGGATGAGGACGTCAACCGCATGTTGCAGCGCCCCATGCGGGCGCCGTGGAAGCTCGCGTAACGCGGGCTCGCGCCCGCAACCCAATTGGCGAACGGGGTGGCGTCAGCCCCCCGGTTCTGAACCGGACGATTTGCCGGGTACCGGGGGGCTAACGCCCAATGGCACTCACTTTGGCGTTTCGGGCAGTGGATTTTCTTTTTTCTGTTTCGCTTTTTTGGCGGAAATTTTCGTCATAAATTTGGTCGATTTAGGGCGGCGGGGATGAGCGCGACGAGGATAA
>Ga0209723_1000297_pt1 | contig 96765 bp, 80 predicted proteins | sample BiotimSIPDNA_2_FD_185750 | JGI IMG/M metagenome (GOLD analysis project Ga0209723, IMG submission 185750) | Anaerobic biogas reactor microbial communites from Washington, USA - Biogas_R2 time_0 SIP DNA (SPAdes) (version 2) | ecosystem: Engineered > Bioreactor > Anaerobic > Unclassified | place... | reverse complement strand
CGCTGAAAATGGAATTGCATTGGAGGTCAACCCCTATCGGAAAAGTGCGTAAAAGCCTGCCTTTCTTTAAGGAATTGGCCTATGAATATTTTACACAAAAAAATTGACAGTACCAGATTTCACGTCAACAGTATACCGCATTAAAAAGAACTACAAACACTGAGCAAAGTTTATACCAGCCGTCGGGACGGCGCCGGGCTGCGGCAGGGAGAAAAGCGGTTTCCCGGTTGCTTTACGGGCATTCCCCTGCCGAATGCATTTCATAGCCAAACGAATCCGCAGGCTTAAAGCCCCGGGATTCACAGCGCTGCAAAAGGCGCAATGACGGGAAAATTTTTCCCCGCCCGGCCGAAACGTTTTCGACCATGAGTCAGTTCGACGCCGGGACGCCTTTTTTGTTTAAGATGTACACAATGATGTATCATTAGTATACGTCCCGTGACACGTCCGGTGTTTAACATGTACACATTGCCGTCTTCCGGAGGCGGTTTCGGAAAAGGCCGGCTACCCCGCCGGAAGGGGCGGTGTGGCGCCGTCCGGGTCTTGCGCCGGAGGGATAGCAGCCCTTTTATCTTTCACTCAGTTCCAGCAAGATACCGCCGGTTGCTTTGGGATGAACGAAGGCGATTTTCGCGCCGCCCGCGCCGTAGCGGGGCTTTTCATCGATGAGCCGGACGCCTTTGGCTTTCAGTTCGGCAAGCGCCGCCTCCAGATTGTCCACCCGCAGCGCCAGGTGCTGGATGCCTTCGCCGTTTTTCTCAATATATTTGGCAATCGGTCCGTCGGGAGAGGTGGATTCCAGAAGTTCGATTTCCGAATCCCCCACGGGGAAAAAGGAAACCCGGACTTTTTGTTCGGCCACTTCCTCCACGCCCGCCTGGGGGATGCCCAGCATCTCATAAAGCTTGGCGCTGTCCGCCAGATTCTTCACCGCAATGCCGATGTGATCCACTTTCAGAATGTTCATGATGATCTCCTTCGTTATTTTATATCCCGCATCTTGTGGTTTGCAGGGAAGGGTCTTGCCGCCCACATGGGTGGTCGCGGCCGTTCCCTGCTTCTTTGCTCGTCGTTGAATGCTCCGCTATCCTGACCGCTGGGAGCGGATTTTTCCTCCAGCCTGACAGCCTGCGGTCTATCGGCCTTTCCTAAAACTTCCGCCCCTTCAGACACTCGAGGACTTTCGCGGCGGCGGTGGTGGGGGTGATAACGCCCTGCTCCACGTCGGCAAGCGCATGGGCCAGGACCTCAGCCGCCGGGCTTTCGTAAAACCATTCCTGCACGCCTTCGCGCACGAGAAATTTCAGCCATTCACGGGCCTGTTCTTTGCGCTTGGCCTGCAACTCGCCGCTTTCGGTCAGCTTGTCGCGGTGGTCGAGAATGATTTTTAAAATGTTTTCGAGCCCCGCCATCGTGAGCGAACTGCACGTCACGACCGGCGGCGTCCAGTTGGCGTAAGGCGGGGACAAAAGGTGAAACGCCGTTTCATACTGACGGCGCGCCATTTTGGCGCGGTCGATGTTGTCGCCGTCCGCCTTGTTGACGGCCACGGCGTCGGCCAGCTCCAGGACGCCCTTTTTTATGCCCTGCAGTTCATCGCCGCCGCCGGCGATCATGAGCACGAGAAAGAAATCGACCATCGACGCGACGGTGACTTCCGACTGGCCCACGCCGACGGTTTCGACCATGACCGCGTCGAAGCCCGCCGCTTCGCACACCAGCATGGTTTCCCGGGTTTTGCGGGCGACGCCGCCGAGGGTCTTTCCGGACGGCGAGGGGCGGATGAACGCCAGCTCGTTGACGGCCAGTTTTTCCATGCGGGTCTTGTCGGCCAGAATGCTGCCGCCCGTCTTGGGTGAGCTGGGATCCACGGCGAGCACCGCCACTCGGTAGCCTTTCTGCGTAAGCAGCGTGCCGAAGCTTTCAATGAAGGTGCTTTTGCCCGCGCCCGGCAGGCCTGTGATGCCCAGGCTGAGCGCTTTGCCGGTGTAGGGCATGAGCAGGTCGAGCAGATGCCGCGAAAATTCCTGATCCGCGGGAAGCGCGCTTTCGATGAGGGTGATGGTTTTGGCCAGCATCCGCCGGTCCCGGTTCAGCACGCCCTGCAGGTAGGGGTCGAGATTTCTTTTTTCCATGGTCGCTTCACTTTCAAATTCGCGCCGCCTGACGGCCGATTATTCTTTTGCGCGGCAAAAAAACACGACCGGCTGCGGCGGAATTTTGTCTTGTCCGCCGGGAGGGCGTCGCTCGGGTCGGTCTCGGTTGGCGGGGATTATACCGGAAGGCGCCGGGGCAGGCAATTCAAATTTCAGGCGCAAAGCTTCAGAGAAAGGCCGCCAGGTTTGTGCCGGAGGGCTCCGGAAAACCTGGCGGCTTGACTACTTTTCAATTTTGGCGCGGACGCGTTCCTGGTACTCGATGATTTCGTGGCGCAGGATGTCCAGATCGGCAATGCGCTCATCGAGCCTTTTGATGTGATTGCCCAGAAGCTCCAGAAGCCGCTTGAGAACCTTTTCGCTGGACTTGTCGTAGGTCCACATGGCTTCGAGCTCCTGCATTTCGGACAGCGTCATGCCCATCATCTTCAGGCGCTTGATCAGCTTCAGCCGGCGGAAATCCGCATCCGTGTAGATTCGTCGGCCCCCTTCCACGCGCTTGATGGAATTGAGCAGGCCGATTTCCTCGTAGTAGCGGATGGTCCGCTGGCTCATGTCCAGCTGTTTCGACAGTTCACCAATGGAGGTGAATTCTTCACTCATGTTGCACTTCCGACTGTTTTGACCACCCAAACGCGCCCGCGGGCGCCTAGGCCGCCTTGTATAGCTGCTTCAGTTCGCGCTTCAGAATTTTACCCGACGGATTCTTGGGCAGCCGGTCGGTGATTATCACTTTTTTGGGGCATTTGAAAGCCGCAAGTTTTTCGCGGCAGTGGCCGATGAGCTCTTTTTCATCGACGGACGCGCCTTTCTTCGGCACGATCACCGCTGCGACGATTTCGATCCACTTGGGATCGGGCAGGCCGATCACCGCCGCTTCCTCGATGCCCGGATACGTGTAGAGCACTTCCTCGACTTCGCGGGACGCCACGTTTTCGCCGCCGGACTTGATCATGTCTTTTTTGCGGTCCACCACGTAGAGGTAGCCGTCCTCGTCGAAGCGGCCCAGGTCGCCGGAGTGGAACCAGCCGAACTCGAAGGCCTCGGCGGTTTTTTCCGGATCATCGAGATATCCCGTCATCACGTGTCCTGACCGGTGGACGATTTCGCCTACGGTTCCGACGGGAACGAACTTTCCATCATCGTCCATGAGGCGGGTTTCCACGTTTAGCACCGGTTTGCCGGCGGAGCCGGGTTTGAGCAGCTGATCTTCCGGCTTCAGGATGGTCGCCACCGGGCCCATTTCGGTCTGGCCGTAGTAGTTCCAGAGCTTCAGGCCGCGGAAGGTCACGGCCAGCTGCTTGATGATTTCCACCGGCATGATGCTCGCGCCGTAAGCCGCTTTCTTCAGGCTCTGATGGTTGTAGTGCTTGAATTCCGGATGATTCAGAATGCCGATCCAGACCGTGGGCGGCGCGAACATGTGCGTGATCTGGTATTTCTCGATGAGCCGGATCATTTCCACGGGGTCCGCCTTGTGCATGATGACGTTGGTGGCTCCAACGTACAGGTAGGGCATGAGGAAGCAGTGGAGCTGGGCGCAGTGAAACAGCGGCAGGGCATGGAGGCTCACGTCGTCGGTTTCGTACTGACCGTCGAAGATGCAGCTGAAATACTGGGACATGAGCGCCCGATGCGACAGCATTGCGCCTTTGGGCTTGGATTCCGTGCCGCTGGTGTAGGGGATCTGCACGATGTCTTCGGGGCTCACTTCCACCTGGGGTTCGTCGTAGGGCATCGTTTCGATTTCGGCGGGCAGATCGAAAAACCCCTCGGGCGTCGGCCCGTCGCCCAGCGGAATGAAACCCCATTTTTCCACCGTTTGAAATTTGTCGTGGTCTTTGGCAATAATCGGGTAAAGGATGTCTTCCACGATGAAGATGCGGGCGCCGGAATGGTTGATCACATAGGCGATTTCGTCTGCGTTCAGCATATAGTTGACCGGGACCTGGATGGCGCCGATTTTGGCGAGCCCGATCATGCTGATCGGATACAGGTGCGAGTTGTAGGCGTAAATCGCCACCCGGTCGCCCTTCTGGACGCCGTAGCGGGTCATCAAATTGGCAAACCGCCGCGACTGCCGTTCGAGATCGTAAAACGAAAGTTTCAAATCGCGGAAAATGATGGCCGTCTTGTCGCCGTACTTGGTTGCGGCCCGGCGGGCCATGTCGCCGATCGTATCGCGGTAGCAGATGTTGCTCATGGAGGTCCTCTCTTTGTTTATTGGGATCAGGGTTCAAAAGGCTGGGCTGTCCGGGCTTTAAGGATGGGAGCGAAGCGCCCCACAAACAAACCTAACAGCCTTCTTTATATTTCTTCTCGAACATTTCCTTGAGTTTGTATTTTTGAATCTTGCCGCTGGCCGTCATGGGATAGCCGTCGACAAATTCCCAGTACTTCGGAATTTTGTGGCGGGCGATCTTGCCCTTGCAGAAGGCGATGAACTCTTCGGCGTCGGCCGTGACGCCGTCTTTAAGCTCTATAGCCGCGAGTACCTGTTCGCCGTATTTCTTGTCGGCGATGCCCACCACCTGGACGTTGGCGACTTTCGGATGGGTGAAGAGAAATTCCTCCAGTTCACGGGGATAAATATTTTCGCCGCCCCGGATGATCATGTCCTTGATCCGGCCCGTCACCTTGAAATAGCCGTTGGTATCCACTTTGCCCAGGTCGCCCGTATGCAGCCAGCCGTCGCGGTCGACGGCGGCGGCGGTGGCCTCCGGCATTTTGTAGTAGCCTTTCATGACGCAGGCGCTGCGCGTGACGATTTCGCCCTGTGTGTCCGGGGGCAGGTCGGCGCCGGTTTCGGGATCGATGATCTTCCCTTCGATGTCCGCGAGCAGCCGGCCGACCGTCGCGACGCGCAGTTCCACCGGATCGTCGCGGCGGGTCATGGTCATCACCGGCGCGGATTCCGTCTGGCCGAACGCGATGACGATTTCGGGGCAGTGCATTTTCGTGCGGACCTGATTCATGGCCTCGATGGGGCAGGGCGCTCCGGCCATGATGCCGGTGCGCAGGGACGTCATGTCATAGCGCGCGAACTCGGGATGGTTGAGCATGGAGATAAACATGGTCGGCACGCCGTTTACGGCCGTGCATTTTTCGCGGGCGATCGCCTCCAGCGACTGTTTGGCGTCGAAAAACTCCAGCAGCACCATGGTCGAGCCGTGGTACAGGCAGTTGAGCGTGCTCATGACGCAGCCGAAGCAGTGAAAGACGGGAACCTGGATCAAGAGCCGGTCCTTGTCGGTCATGCCCATGACATCCCCGACCATGCGGGCGTTGTTGACGATGTTGACGTGCGTAAGCATCACGCCCTTGGGAAATCCCGTGGTGCCGGAGGTGTACTGCATGTTGATCACGTCGTCGGGGGAAAGCGACGCCATCCGGCAGTCGAGGTCGGCGTCGGAAACCGACCGGCCTCTTTCGATCATTTCCGCAAAATGAAACATGCCGGGCGTCTCGGTGCGCGATCCGATATAGACGACGTTTTTAAGCAACGGCAGGTTTGCGGACGCCAACTGCCCGGCCGGGTGCGTATCCAGTTCGGGGAGGACGCGGCGCGCCGTGTCGTAAAAGCTGGTGTCGCGGTAGGCGTCGATCAGGAACAGCGTGGTGGAGTCCGACTGTTTGAGAATGTATTGGAGCTCATGGGACTGGTAGTTGGTGTTGATGGTGACGAGCACGCCGCCGATCATGCCCAGGGCGGCCTGCAGATAAACCCATTCGGGAATGTTGGTCGTCCAGACGGAGACGTGATCGCCCTTCTGCACGCCCAGCGCCATCAGGCCCTTGGCCGTCCGGCGGCACCGTTCGTGCAATTCGCGGTAGGTTAGACGGATCTGAAACTGGGGAGCAATGAGCGCCGGGTGTTCGGGAAAACGTTCGGCTGTTTCGCAAACAACATTTCCGATGGTCTTGTGGACAAACTCTGACATAGGAGCACCTCGCCATAAATTGTATCTTATGCACCGGATCCGCCGTCCTTTGCAAAACCCCGCGCGGCGCGGTGTATAATTCCCAATCAAGTGCTGCAATGAAACCACTTAACGTAAACTGGGCGGAGTATAGCCGATTATCGAAATTTGTCAATAAATATCTTGTCGAAGAAATAAGATGGACGAAAAAGTCTCTGCGGCCGAAAAGAGAAACCCGCGCTTTCCCGGCGTCTGTTTGGGGAAAAATTTTTTAAGGGACGTTCTGCTGTGGCCGGTCAGTTCTTGTCTTTTTCGGCAAGAAAGATCTGTTCAAGGCGTTTAAAGTCGATCTTGCCGGTGGCGCTCCGGCCGATGGAGGCAACGATCCTGATCCGGCGGGGCATGGCGTAGGGCTCCATCTTTTCCAGAATCAGCTTGCGCAGCTGCAGTTCGGTCAGTTCGCAGGCGACCAGCGCGGCGATGACGCTTTCGCGTCCTTTTTCGGCCGGCAGCGCGATGACGACGGCGTCGCGGACGGTGGGGAGCGTCAAAATCTTGTTTTGAACCTCGAGAAGGTCCACGCGCTTGCCGGCGACCTTGACGATGCCGTCGGCGCGCCCCAAAAGCAGGAAGCGTCCGTTTTTATCCGGCTGCACTTCGTCGCCCGTCACGCAAAAGCCTTCCTCGTCTCTTTCCATTTCCTGTGAAACGAAATCGGAGCGCACGGCCAGGCGTTTGCCGGAGAGCTTCCAGGACACGATGTCGGCGGGTTTCCAGCTTTCCGTGTTTTCGCTGATGCTGCGCGAGGCGACGCCGCCCGTTTCGGTTGAGCCGTAAATTTCGTTGATGCCCAGACCGGTTTTTTTTAGAAAATGGGTGGCGTCGGAGCGGTTCAGGACGCCCGAGGAGGAAAAGGCGATCTTGAGCGAGGGAGCGGTAAGGTTGTCCACTTTCAGGGACCGGTAGTGAATCGGAACGCTGACCAGAACGGTGGCCTTGTGCCGGTTGATGGTGGAAATGATTTCCTGCGGGAAGGTGTAAATTTCCGGCAGGACCCGCGCCTGGGCCAGAAACGGTGTGAGCACGGAGAAAAGCAGACCGTAAATATGATAAGGCGGCACGGTGGCGAGAAAAATATCCCGGGTCGAGAGTTCGAATTTATCGCGCAGGTACAGGGCTTCCGAAAGCAGATTGCGCGGCGATTTGGACCAGACCCGCGGTTTTCCCGTGGAGCCTCCGGTAAAGAGCTTCAAAAAAGGTTCGTCGGGATCGCGCATGCGTTCGGGATTCAGATCGGCGGGATTTCCCGGCAGCGGTGTGAGAATCTCCACACCGGGCATATCTTCCGGATGATCGGTGATGGCTGCGTCGAAACCGACGGCTTCATACATTTCCGCAAGCGCGTGGGCGGAAAAGGAATAGGGCAGAATCAGTTTGCCGGCGCCCGCCAGAGACGCCAGGACAGAGGCGGCGATCACGGCCTTGTTTTCGGTGCACAGGCAGACGGATTTTTCCGCTGCGCGCCTGGCCAAAAGCTTTTTCAGACCGGCGGCCAGCTCGTATATTTCACCGTACGTGTTCCCCGAATAGGTGAACTCCTTCGCGCATAGCGTTTTCGACGGCGACAGGATCTTCTTATAGGCGCTGCTAAACTGGTTTTTCGCTTCCATGCCCCGCGGGCTGCCCTCCGATAAATTTTTCGTTACCTATCGGAAAAAAGGAAAAAAAGCAATGCGGGTTTTTGCCGGTTTCGTCAGTCCGGAGAACCCGCTCCGACCGAATGTTTTTTGTTGACTTCTGCGGGGATTTCCCTTTAATTCGAGAAAAAAGGATTTACGCCATGGTTGACATTGAATCGCTGATTCCGCATCGCAAACCGATCAGAATTATTTCCGAAGTACTCGAATTGCAGGACAACGCCGGCAGCGCCGCCGCCGTGGTCGATGAGCGCTGGCCGCTTTGCGACGGCCGGGGCGTCCGGTCGCTGGTCCTCATTGAAGCCGTCGCGCAGACGGCGGCCGTGGTGGCCGGCAATAAACGCCGGAAAGAAGGCAAGGGAGGAACGAAGGGGTGGCTGGTCGGCATCAAATCCGCCGACTTCAAAAAGGACGTTATTCCTCTGGGCACGCGGATCACGGTTTTTACCCGCAGTTTGTACGCCATGGAACATTACGCCGTCATTGAGGGCATTGTGAAAACCGGGGACGAAGTCCTGCTGTCGGCCGTTCTTCAGGCCATGGAACTGTCGCCGGATGCGTCGTAAATCAAACAAAGGAGACCGGAGGCAATGGAGGAAAAAAAGGTAGCCATCGTGACGGGGGCCAGTCGCGGGATCGGACGCGCGACGGCCGTGGAACTGGCCCGGGCGGGTTTTTATGTCGTGGTGAATTACAACGCGAGCGAAGCGGCGGCCGCCGAAACGCTGGCGCAGGTGGAAGCCGCCGGTTCGGCGGGCGAAGTCCGGAAATTCGACGTCGCCGACGCTGCGGCGGTGAAAGAGGCGCTGGCGGCGGTGGTTGCTGAGCATAAGCGCATCGACGTGCTGGTGAACAACGCGGGGGTGACCGCCGACGGGCTGTTCATGATGATGGGCGACGAGGAGTGGCATAAAGTCATCAACACGACGCTCAACGGATTTTTCAACGTCACCAAACCCGTTTTGCGCGAAATGATCCGGAAAAAACGCGGCGCGATCGTTTCCGTTTCCTCTGTTTCGGCCGTGATGCCCAACCGCGGGCAGGCCAATTACGCGGCGGCCAAGGCCGGCGTCAACGCCGCGTCAAGCTCGCTGGCCAAGGAAGTGGCCCGTTTCGGCATCCGGGTCAACGTGGTGGCGCCCGGTCCGGTGGACACGGACATGTTGAGCGCCATGCCGATGGACGAGAGCATGATCAAGGCCGCCATTCCGATGGCGCGCGTGGGAAAACCCGAAGAGATTGCCCGCGTCATCCGCTTTCTGTGCTCCGACGACGCATCCTTTATTACGGGACAGGTCATTACCGTCAACGGCGGGATGTTTTGAGTATGACGCAGGCCGGAATCAAAAAAGCGGCGCTTTTACTGCTGGTGTTGTTTGCGGTCCTGCCGGGGGGCGCCCGGGCGGACGATTTCGACCGGCTGCGCAAGGAAGCGGCGCGCATAACGACCATTTCCGCGGACTTTGTCCAGAAAAAGACGATGAAGATTCTTTCCAAGCCGCTCGTGTCGGAAGGAAAGTTCTATTACACCGCTCCCTCTTCTCTCCGCTGGGAGTACACCCGGCCGCTGCGGAGCGTCGTCATTTCGGAGGGGGGGATAACCCGGCGGTATATTGCGTCCGGCGGGAAGATGATCGAAGATAAGAGCGGCGGCGTGCAGGCGATGAAGATCGTGCTCGACGAGGTCGCCGGTTGGGTGAGCGGCCGGTTCGACGCCAATCCTTCCTTTGCCGCTGCGCTCACGGAAGGGCCGGAAGCGCGAATCACGCTCACGCCCACGGACAAGAACATGGCCGGCATGATCGAACGCATCGAGATTACCGTGTCGCGCCGGGACGCGGCGATTAAAACCGTGCGGATCGTGGAGAGCCGGACAGCGGAAACCCTGATCGATTTTCAGCGCGTCGTGATCAATAAAGACATCCATCCTTCCGTCTTTCGGGAAGTTCAATGAAAAAAAGTTTCGTCCTCGTCTGCGCCTGCTTCATCGTGTCGTGCGCGGCTCTGCCCGCGCTTCGGCCGCTGGACCGACCGCCGGCCTGCCCGTCCCCTTTCTTGACGGAAAAAACCCGCCTCATCCATGCCATTGAAGCCGGGGCCGGAGGCAAGACGAGGGCCGTCCTGATCGGGATTACACTGGCGGATCCCGCGGCGCGGACGCTTTCAGCGGCCGTTCTGACGCCGGAAGGCATGGCGCTTCTGGAAGCGTCTTTCGGCCCGTCCGGCGCGACTATCGGCCGGGCCCTGTCCCCTTTTGATTCGGGAGAACTGGCCCGCCGCATGATGGAGGATATGGCGCTCATCTTTTTCGCGCCCGCGGGAGAACCGGTTTTGCGGGGCGTTTCGGCCGCTGGAGAAACCGTCTGCCGCTGGCGAGCCCGGCCGGAAGGCTGGGTGGATGTCTTCCAGGGCCGCGACGGACGAATCGGTATCCGGCGCTATTCGGAATCCGGCCGCCTGGAGCGGACGGTCACGCTGGCGGCGGATGCGCAAAGCTCTTATGCCGCCATCGAACTTCACGCCTCGGAGCGCGTCGATTATTCGCTGACAATGACGCTCATCGAATCCGAAGCGGCGGCGTCCGGACGATAAGACGGGAGAATACCCATGAGAAATCCGATTGAAGGGAAAAATGTCGTCATCATCGGCGCGGGGGCCGGCGGCCTTTCCGCGGGCATTCTCCTTTCTCTTTTCGATTACCGGGTCACCCTCGTGGAAAAGAATTCCGTGGCGGGCGGCCTGATGCGCTCGTATCAGAGAAGCGGCATCGACTGTCCCGTGGGCGTGCACTATGTCGGCGCGCTGGGGCCCGACGAGCCGCTGGGCAGAATGTTCCGTGTGTTGGGCCTGACCGTAGACGACCTGTTTTACCGCATCGGCGGCGACGGTGTGATTGACCGCTATCTCTTTGACGATTTCGTCTTCGATCTGCCGGTGAATCTTGACGCGTATGAAGATAATTTGCGAAGCGCCTGCCCGACCGACGCCCGCGCCCTGGATATTCTGATGAAGAATCTGCGCGATATCGCCGCCGGCATGCTCAAGCCGTCCTTTTTCCTCAATACGGGCGACCCGTTTCAGAACATGGAGTCCTTTCGCCCGATGGGGGAACTGCTCGACGAACTTCACGCGTCCGACCGCCTGCGCGCCATCCTGGCCGTGCCCTGCCAGCTCATCGGCGTCGAGCTTAACGATTGTCCGGTGATTTTTCATTCCATGGTGCTGGCCGGCTACCTGTTTTCCTCCTGGCGGCTGAAGGACGGCGGCTCCCGGATGGCGGATGTTTTTACGAAACGATTTACCGATCTGGGCGGCGAACTTCTCACCGGCTGCCCGGTGCGGAAAATTCAAGTTGCCGGACGAAAAGTTACGGGCGTTTTGCTTGCTGACGGCCGGACGCTTCCGGCTGACGGCGTGGTGGCGGCGATCCATCCGAAAGCTCTCCTGGAGCTGCTCGACGAAGACGTCCTTCGCGCGTCGGTGCGCGAAAGGATTTTGACGCTTGCGGAAACCGAAGGCGTAATCGCCGTGCAGGCCGGCGTCGATGCGCGGGCGCACGCGGCCATGGACCACAATCTTTACCGCCTGTACTGCGACGCGCACGGCGTCATCAAAGACGGCATTTTCTGCCAGATCCGGCCGGGCGGCGGTGCGGCCGGCGCCAATCTGCTGTCCATCATCTCCCGGTCGTTGTACCGGGACTGGCTTCCCTGGGAAAATACGCGCACGGGCTGTCGGGGCGACGCCTATCGGGAAAAGAAACAGGCCATCGCCTCGGAACTTCTCGAAAAAGCCTCCGGAATCTTCGGGCCGTTTAAGGACTTGCGGCTTCTCGATGTGTTTACGCCGCTCACCCTGCGGGATTACGTGAACTGTCCCGAAGGATCCTGCTACGGCGTTCTCAGATCCTCCCGCCAGCTTTTGAAAGTTGCCTCGCTCAACAACCTTCCGCTGGCCGGCCTTTGCCTGGCCGGACAAAACGCTCTGGCGCCCGGCGTTCTGGGAGCGGTGCTGGGATCGTTCGCCGCGGCCCGGCAGATTGCAGGCGAAAAACGATTTCTCGCAGAAGTTGTCCGGCAACTCTAGTGCTGGACGGCCCCGCCGATTTATGCTACCTTGCGGCGCGTTTTTAATCATCAAGACAAAAACGGGGCAACCGGTTGAAAAGCAATCGGTATCGCCCGCAAAGAGCAGGGTGTAAGGAGCAAGTCGGGTTTCATGACAAGACAGGAGATTGAAGCGGAAGTCCGCCGGATTTTTCTAAGCGAGTTTGAAGTTGAAAACCCCGAACCGGATGTCAATTTGCGCGAAGCCTATGGTTTTGACAGCATCGACGCCATTGAACTCCTGCTCGGCATCGAAAAGTTTCTGGGCTCGGAGCTGACGCAGGAAGAAAAAAAGCAGGCCATCGAGATCCGGACGCTCACTCAGATCATCGACTATATCGAAGAACTCGCCCGGAAACGGGGCGTCGTCGCGGAAAGACCATAAGCCATGGAACGCAGAGTCGTCATAACCGCCTGTTCGGCCATATCCCCCATCGGCTACGGCCGCAAGGCCATCGTGGAGAGCCTGCTTAACGGCGTCTCCGGTGTCGCGACGCTTCGCGAAGACGAACTGATCAGCCGCTTCATCCATTCCCGGGTGTACGGCACGGTCGGCTATCCGATGACATACGATTTCAGCCGACAGCACCGCAAGACAATGGGACCGGTCGCTTATTACGCCTGCCAGGTGGCCAAGGACGCGCTGGAGCAGGCCGGGCTGCCGCAGGAGTTCGTGACGGGCGGCCGGCTGGGCATCGCTTTCGGATCGATTCACGGCTCGCCCACCGTGCAGCGCGATATTTACCGGGTTTTTTTTGAAGCGAAGGACAAAGCGGCTTATCAGACGATCGGCGCGGTGGATTACCTGAAGTCCATGGTCCACACCACGGCCGTCAATATTTCCAAGATGTTCGGCATCACCGGCCGCATCATTTCCTCCGGCACGGCCTGCACCACCGCCAGCCAGTCCATCGGTTTCGGCTATGAGGCCGTCAAGTACGGCCTGCAGGACGCCATGCTTTGCGGCGGCGCGGATGAATACGACACCATCACGGTTGCGGTTTTCGACAACCTGCTCGCCTGTTCCACCTCGTTCAACGACCGGCCTTCCCAGACACCCCGGCCGTTCGACCGCGCGCGCGACGGTCTGGTGGTCGCCGAAGGCGCGGGCGCCGTCATGCTCGAGGAATACGAGTTTGCGAAAAAACGCGGCGCGACCATTCTGGCGGAGGTCATCGGTTTTGCCTGCAACTCCAACGGCGGCGATTTGATTCTCCCCAATCTCGAGGGCATCACCCAGACGCTGAAACTCGGCCTGGAAAACGCGAAAATTTCCGCCGACGAAGTCGACCTGGTAAGCGCGCACGCTACCGCCACCAAGATGGGAGACATCATCGAAGCGCAGGCCACGGGAGAGGTTTTCGGCGCCGAACCGTATGTGGTGGCGCTCAAGAGCTACATGGGGCATACCATGGCGGCGTGCGGCGCCATCGAGACCATTTTAATGATTTACATGATGCAGGAAGGGTTTGTTGCGCCGACGCTCAACCTGGAAGAGGTCGATGAACGCTGCGCCATGATCAAACACGTTCAGCAGGTGATCGAACATCCGGTGCGGACCGCGGCCATTCAGAATTTTGCCTTTGGCGGCGTCAATACCAGCCTGCTTATCCGAAAGTTGACCTGACCGCGCCATGGCTGTTTCCCGATTTTTAGAGCGTGTCGGCGATTTCGTTCTTACCGTGCTTTTGTGGGCGTATTTTCTTTTCGGCTACCTGTTTATCCTCCTTTTTTTGTTTGTTCCCACCCGGCTGCGGCTGAAAGACAGCGCCGCCGCGCTGCAGAAAATGAATTTCGTTCACCTGAAAATTTTTTTCGCCTGGCTTCGCCTGCTTGCGCCCCGCGCCCTGTTTGCAATCGATGAAAACGTGCGCAATCTCCGCTCGTCCATCATTATCTGCAATCACGTGTCCTATCTGGATCCGATCCTGCTGGTTTCGCTTTTCGAACGCCAGACGACCATCGTCAAAAATACTTTCTTCCGCGTGCCGATTTTCGGCTGGTTTCTGAAAAAGGCGGGGTACGTGCCGTCCTCCCCGTCCTCGGAAATCTTCGATCCCGCCATGACCGCCAACCTGGAAAACATCAAAAGCCATCTGGCCCGGGGCGGCAACCTGTTCGTGTTCCCCGAAGGCACGCGCAGCCGCGGCCGCCTGTTGCCGTTCAACAAGGGCGTTTTCAGCATTGCGCGCTACTGCCGGACCGGCGTGAAACTGGTTTTCCTCGAAAACACCGACGCGCTTTTTCCTCCCGGGTCTTTTTCCTTCCGGATGGGCGCCCGAACGACTGTTTCAGCCCAACTGCTCGGGACGCTGGAGCCGGATTACACGGCCCCGGACTTTTCTCTTGCCGCCGCGGCCGAAGAGGCCCGCCGGATTTTTGCGCGGAAGATCGCCGCGGCCAAATAGGCTGTTAGGTTGTAGACTGTTAGGGGCTGTCAGGCTAAAAGTCCACAGACCGTCCTTATCCTCAGTCCGACAGCGCTTCCCTGATCTTTTTTGCCAGGTCGTACAGGCGGTAGGGCTTTTGCAGAAAGAAGCGGACGCCTTTGTCCATGATAGCCTGGGCTTTGCCGTTCTGACTGTAGCCGCTCGACAGGATGACGCGCACGGCGGGATTGACGGCCTTGAGACGGTCGAAGGTGGCGCTGCCGCTCAATCCCGGCATGATCATGTCGAGGATCACCAGGTCGATTGCAGCGTGCTTTTCCGTGTAGAGGGCGACGGCTTCCTGTCCGCTGCCGGCCGTGAGGATCCGGTAGCCGATTTCTTCCAGCAGCCTGCCCGTGACCTCCGTAATGACTTTCTCGTCGTCCACCAGCAAAATGGTTTCCTCGCCGCCCGGCGGTTCGGCTTCAGAAGTTTCCTCTTCCTCCAGTTTGCTGAAGGAGGCCGGCAGATAGATGTTGAAGGTCGATCCCTTTCCTTTCTCGCTGTAAACCGAAATCATGCCGGAATGGCCCTTGATGATTCCGTATGCGGACGCCAGTCCCAGGCCGCTGCCCCGCCCCATTCCCTTGGTGGTAAAGAAGGGATCGAAAATCCGCTGCCGGGTCGTTTCATCCATGCCGACACCCGTGTCCGTGACCGCTATCCTGGCATAGCGGCCGGTTTTTACATTGGAGATTTTTGCCTGCGCGTCGTCGAGAACCACATTTTCCGTTTCCAGGTAAAGGGAACCGCCGCCCGGCATGGCCTGCCAGGCGTTGACGAACATGTTGAGCAGCACCTGCTCGATTTGTCCCCGGTCCACGTCCGCCGTCCAGAGGTCCGGCCTGTATTTTTCAAAAATCCGGATTTCCTTGCGCGTCCGGCTGAAAAGCTTGATCGTCTTGGCGACGAGATCGTTGAGGTTGGTGGAAACGACGGCGTTGCGGCCGGCGCGGGCAAATCCCAGAAGCTGCCGGGTCAGGTTGGCGCCGCTTTGCACCAGCGTCTGCACGGCTGAAAGCTGCTCATGGGACGCCTCGGAGGCCCGGGTTTCCAGCAGCATGAGGGAGGTGTATCCCTGAATGCCCATGAGCAGGTTGTTGAAATCGTGGGCGATGCCGCCGGCCAGCGTTCCGATGGCCTCCATCTTCTGGGCCTGGTAGAGCTGTTCGGTCAGTTTTTTTCGTTCGTGCTCCATCTTGAACCTTTCTGTCACATCCCGGGAAATGCCGCGGAAGCCGACCGGCTTGCCCCGGGCGTCGCGGATGAGGGAGACGGACAGCTCCAGGTGGGCAAGAGAGCCGTCCTTGCGGATGATTTCATAATCCAGGATCCGGCCGGGTTTGCCGTCCTGGTAAATCCTGCGGAAAGCCTTCTCGATTTTTTCGGCCATGTCGGGTCTGGCGTATCTGTCGTTGCTGATGCCGATCAGCTCTTCGCGGGTGTACCCGGCCCAGCCGACGGATTTATTGAAAAAGGTGATCCGGCCTTGCAGATCCGTTTCAAAATAATCGTCGTCGATGCTTTCGATGATGGTCCGGTAGCGTTCTTCGCTTTGCCGCAGGGCTTCCTCAGCCCGCTTGCGTTCGGTGATGTCCAGGACGAAAGACAGCGTAGCCGGTTCTCCCCGGTAGGTGATGGCGACGGCGTTGATGTTGATGGTGATGACGGAGCCGTCCGGTTTGAGAACGCGCATGTCGTAGCTCGACGGCGCCCACTCCCCTTTTTTCCTGGCTTCGTAATACCGCTCTACCATGTCGCGGTCGTCGGGATGCGTGTAGCTGCCCAGCGGCAGGCCGAGAATGCCCGTCTCTTCGCGTCCGATGGTGCGCAGCAACCGTTGGTTGGCGTAAACGTATTTCCCGTTTTGAATAATGGTGATGCCGTCGTTCGATTTTTCGAGCGCGGTGCGGTAGAACTCCTCGCTCTCACGCAGCGCCTGCTCCGCTTTCTTTTTTTCGGTGATATCCTGAATGAAACTGAGCACCGCCCGCCGGCCCTGAAAGACGATGTCCACCGCCGTGATGCCGATCAGGGCGACGGAGCCGTCCGGTTTGAGAATGCGGGCGTCGTAAACGGATGCCGGTTTCCCGCTTTTCCTTCTTTCCCGGTAATGTCTGGTTCCAAGTCCGACATCGTCGGGATGCATGTAAAGATCCAGCGGTTTGCCCGTGAGATTTTCGCCCGGACGGCCGAGGGTGTTCATCAGTTTCTGATTGATGTAAAGGTAACGGCCATCAGCGACATCGGTGATCGTGATGCCGTCGCTCGTCGATTCAAGCGCGGTGCGGTAGAGTTCCTCGCTTTCGCGCAGCGCCTGTTGTGCGTCCCTTTCTTTGGTGATGTCCTTGATGAAGGTGAGAATGGCCGGCTTCCCCCGGTAGACGATGTCCACGGAGGAGGATTGCAGGTAGATCACGGAACCGTCCGCTTTCGGCACGCGCGTAATATGGATATCCTGCGCCGGGGCGGATTGCGGATGCCTGTTGAGAAAAGCCTTCAGCCCCGCCTGGGCGTCCGGTCCCGCCAGGATGCCCAGCGGCCGGTCGATGATGGCGTCGCGGTCCACGCCCATTGTGTCCAGAAATTTCCGGCTTACGTAAACGTACTTCCCGTCCTGAATGATGGTGACGCCGTCGCTGGTGGACTCGATCGCCTTGCGGTAGAGCTCCTCGCTTTCCCGCAGGCGTTCCTCCTGCACGCGGCGCTTCGTGATGTCCAGAACCATGGTTCGGCTCATGACAAAGCGGCCGCCGGCGTCGGTGATGGCCGTGGTGTTGACGAGGACGGAAAACGTGGTTTGGTCTTTGCGCATCATTTCATATTCGACGTCGCGCGCCAGGCCTTCCTCTTTCAGGCGGGCGAAGGTTTCGGTAAAGAGCAGCCGGCTGTCGGGTACAAGAATTAGCTCGTAGGAAATTCCCAGCAGTTCTTCGCGGGTATACCCCAGCCAGGAAAGCAGCCGGTCGTTGATACGGACGATATGAGCGCTTGCGTCGAAGGAGAGATATCCGCAGGGGGCGTTATGATAAAGATCGGAGATTTCCCGGGCGGAGTCGAGAAGATCGTCTTCGATTTTTCTTCTTTTCTGAGCTTCAACGGCGGCGCTGCGCAGACGTGCGGCGGCATAGACGGTCAGGGTAAAGAAAACGATCACCATCAGCGCGAGGACGAGAAGCTGTGTGCGGATGTTTTTTGCCCAGGGCAGCATCAGACGCTCCGTCGACATCACCGCCACGGACCAGTATCCGTTTCCGACGCGCAGGGGCGCGTAAACGGCGTGGACCCGCTGCGGTTTCGTTTCCCTGTCGGAGAGGTGCGCATCGTTTAAGGTCGCCTCTCCTTCTTTGCCGTCAATCATGCCCTTGACCATGCCTTCGGCTTCGCGTTCGTTTTGAAAGTAGGCAAGCGCCGGGTGACCCGAATGAGCAGGATTGATGCAGTGAATAATTTTACCCCGGGAGTTGATCAAAAGGGCGAAGCGGTCGCCGGGAAGGTAGAGGTTGTCCAGGTAATCCTTGGCCAGATCGGTAAAGGCGATTAAAAAACCGACCGTGCCGTCAAAGGTTTTGCCGCGAAAAACCGGCACATGAACAGCCACACTGGGAAATCCCTGAACTGCCTTGAAAGAATCGCTCACCACCGGTTTTTTCGTTTGCAACGCTTCCCGGATATGCGGCTGGCCGGAGATATCCGTTCCAATGACGCCGGGAACGGACGGAAAGGTGTAGACGATTTTTCCGCGCGGGCTGATGCGGCTCACGCTCTGAACGTATTTTCCGGACCCCTGCAGCGTTGCCCGGAGGAGGGCTTTCCCGTCTTCTTCCATCCGGATGACACGGTTGCTCAGGGACAGGGCCTTTAAAACGGCCAGATTTTGGTCCAGGACGGACCCGATGCCCTTGGCCGCCAGGCGGGCGTAAATTTTCTGCCGCTCGTTCATTTCCCGCGCGGCGCCGCGCCGGGCCTGAAAAAAGATGGAGACGATCAGCGCGATACAGACCAGGATGCTGATGACGACAAAGATGATTTGCTTCTTGTAGGATACCATCGACTCCCCGCCTTCAGAACCGGTTTCATGCGTGCGTTCGCGCTTTGGACAATGTTTGACCAGTATAAGAAGGAAGAACGGTCAAGTCAACCGATTATTGACTGCGCGGCGACCGTGCCGGACGGGCGGCAAAACCACCGGACGCGGCGAAGCGCCCGCCGGGGCATTTCTTGAATATTTATTTGACTTTTTGCCTTGCCCATTTTAAGTTTCGGCCGGTCGGGAACCGATCGGGAAAGAAAGAGGCGGACAGTGAACGCGAAAAAAAGAAAACGCATTGCTATTACGGGGATGGGAACGAAAAACGCCATCGGCGCCGACGTTCCCGAATTTGCCGCCGGCTTAAAGCAGGGCCGCTGCGGAATTGCGGAAATCGACCTGTTTGACACGAGCGCCTTCCGCACGCACAAGGGCGGCCAGGTCAAAAACTTCAACCCCCGCCTGGCGATTCCCGGGACGTTTTCCTTGAAGCGAATGTCGCGCGCCGATCAGCTGTCGTTTGCCGCGACGCTGGAGGCGCTCACCGACGCCGGATTTGATCCCCTGCCGGACAATGTCACGGAAGAGACGGGGGTGGCCATCGGCGGCGGCTCCGGCGGTCTTTTCGAGGCGGAAAATTTTTACGCGGACCTTTTGAAAAAAGGAATGGCGCAGGCGAAGTTTTCCCGCCTGGCGACCATTTACTGTGCGTCATCGGCTGACCGGATTGCTTCCGCGCTCGGACTGGGGGGACCGAAAACCACATTTATGACGGCCTGCTCCGCGGGCGCAACCGCGCTCGGCTACGCCCGGGACCTCATTTCCGGCGGTCAGGCCCGCATCATGCTGGCCGGCGGCGTGGAGCCGATGTGCCGGATTACCTATGCCGCGTTTAACGCCCTGAAATCGGTGGACGAAGACGTCTGCCGTCCTTTCGACCGGACCCGCGCAGGGCTTTCGCTGGGCGAAGCGGCGGCCATTCTGGTTCTCGAACCGCTCGAGGCTGCGCAGGCCCGCGGGGCGAAAATTTACGGAGAGCTTCTGGGATACGGCGTCACCTGCGATTCGTTTCACATGACCGCGCCGGATGAAAAGGCTTCCGGCGCCGTGCGCTCCATGCGGGCGGCGCTTGCCGACGCGGGGCTTAGCCCGGCGGACGTGGACTATATCAATGCCCACGGAACCGCCACGCCGGTCAACGATGTGATGGAAACGCGGGCGATCCGGGAAGTCTTCGGGAAGCGGTCCTACGACATTCCCGTCAGCTCTACCAAATCCATGCACGCCCACACGCTGGGCGCGGCGGGCGCGCTTGAGGGAATCGCCAGCCTGCTCGCCCTCTCCGGAGGATTTATTCCGCCGACCGTCAACTTTCGCGAACGGGATCCCGAATGCGATTTGGATTACGTGACCGAAGGGGCGCGCCGGGCCGATTTGCGCGTAGTTCTTTCCAATTCCTTTGCGTTTGGCGGCAACAATACAACCGTGATATTCGGCCGGTACGATGGACAGGGGGCGGCCCATGCCTGAGAGACGCGCTTTACCGGACGCCAGGCGCGTCGTGGTGACCGGCCTGGGAATGGCTACGCCGCTGGGCGTGGGGAAAGACGTTTTTGCCGGGCGGCTTTTTGCCGGCGCAAGCGGAATCGGGCCCGTGCAGGCGTTCGACACGCAAGCGGCCGCGTCGCGGCTGGGCGCGGAAGTGCGCGATTTTTCCCCGCGCGATTTCATCTCCGTCAAAAATTTGCGGCGCATGGACCGGACGTCGCTTTTGACGACGGCGTCGGCCCGCTTGGCGCTTGAAGACGCGAATATCACCGTGACGGAGGAAAACCGCGACCGCGTCGGCATTCTGCTGGGAACGGCTTTCGGCGCGACTGACGTCACGGTTTCGGTTGCCGGCGCGCTTCTCGCGGAGGGTCCGGCGTCCGTCAATCCGATTCTGGTGCCCAACACGGTCATGAATGCGCCGGCGGGCCATGCGTCCATCGAACTGGGATTCCGCGGCGTCAATACGACTGTCACGCATTTCGGCGTTTCGGCGGAAAACGCCATTGCCTACGCCGTTTCGGAAATCCGCCGCGGCGCGGCGGATGTGATGCTGGCCGGCGGCGCGGACATTTTGTCGAAGTTCTACTACGAGGCGCTTTCGAAATTCCGCGGCCTGTCTCCGGACAACGGAGGCGAAGAAGGCGCCCGTCCGTTCGATGCCGGCCGCAACGGTTACGTGGCCGGCGAGGGCTGCGGCATCCTCTGCCTGGAGTCGCTGGCGCACGCTCGCGGGCGCGGCGCGGCGATTGCCTGTGAAGTGACCGGCGCGGGTCTGGGGTCGTCCCGGGCCACGCCTTCGGGATGGCCGACCGGCACGGAAGGCATCCGGCGGACTTTCCGGCGGGCGCTGGCCGATGCGGCCATCGACCCTTCCGAGGTGTCGGCGGTTTCAGCCGCGGCCAACGGCGGGCGGATGCTGGACGCGGTGGAGGCGCGCGCCTACGAAGAAATTTTTACCGCCGACGCTGCGCCCTGGATCACATCCGTCAAGGGGGCTCTCGGAGAGAGCTTTTCAGGCGGCGGCATTCGGGCTTGCGCTCTGGCGCTATCTGTGGAAAAAGGATGTCTGCCTCCGACGGTCGGTCTGACAAGGCCGATAACCGGCCTTCCCCTGGTTTGGGGCGAGAAGCGGGAAACCGGGATCAGGCATGCGGTGCAGGCCGGCATTTCCTTCGGCGGAACCTATGCGTACCTGGTGTTCAGCCGTTATGAAAGTTAAAGAGGACCTGTTTTGAATATTGGTGAATGGATCAGCAAAAGAGCGATCATCGCTCCTGATCAACCGTTTCTGACGGATAAAAATAAAGCTTACAGCAATGTCCAGTTCGACCGGCGGGTCAACAAAACCGCAGAGGCCCTGGCGAAGCTGGGCGTCGTCAAAGGCATGCGCCTGGCGCTCCTGATGTCGAATTCGAGCGAGTTTCTGGAAATATTTTTTGCCTGCGCCAAGACGGGCGTCATCATGGTGCCGCTCAACACCCGCCTGGCGGTTCCGGAGCTTCTCTATATCCTCCGCGACAGCGCGCCGGAAATCCTCCTCTACTCTTCCGACTTTGCGGCCAAGGCGCAGAGCCTCCGGGACGCGGGCGCCACAGTAAAGCGCTTATACTGCCTGGCCGAGGCCGACGGCGGGGCCGATCCGTATTTTGCCGACTGTGTGGAAGCCGCCGCCGCGTCCGAGCCGGCGGCCGGAGCGGGCGTCGCGCTTACCGATCCGCTTTTCATCATGTACACCTCCGGCACCACGGGCGATCCCAAAGGCGCAGTGCTTTCCCATCAGAACATCCTGTTCGGGGCGATTCATTCGCTTTTGGGCTACGGCGTCGACCGCACGTATAAATCGCTGGTCGTCGCGCCGCTGTTTCACATCGGCGCGCTCGCCGCGTCCGTGACGCCGATTGTTTACGCGGGCGGCAGCATAGTCGTCAGCAGCTTTTACAACGCTTCCGAAACGCTCAAGACCATCTGCCGGGAAAAAATCAACTACATGTTCGCCGTGCCCGTGATGTACCAGATGATGGCGGACGCGCCGGAGTGGCAAGACGCGGATTTGTCGCACGTGCACTTTTTCATTTCCGGCGGCGCGCCGATTCCGCTGCCGGTTATCCGGAAATACCAGGAGGAAAAAGGCGTAGGCTTTGTCCAGGGCTACGCGCTCACCGAAACGGGGCGCCTGACCTCGCTCGATCTTCGGGACTCCATCCGCAAGGCCGGCTCGGTCGGCCAGGAAGTGTTTCACGTCAACCTGCGCATCGTCAACGATGCCGGCTGTGACGTCGATCCCGGCGACCCGGGCGAAATCCGTGTGCAGGGCCCCAACGTGTTTTCCGGCTACTGGAACAAGCCGGCCGCGACGCAAAACGCTTTCCGGGACGGATGGTTCTGCACGGGCGACATGGGGAGGCGCGACGAGGAAGGCTTTCTTTACATTGTGGGCCGCAAGGTGGAAATGATCATTTCGTCGGGAGAAAATATCTATCCCGCGGAAGTCGAGCGGGCGCTCCAGTCGCTCCCCGAAATCAGCGAAGCGGCCGTGGTGGGCCTTCCCGACGCCAAGCGGGGCGAGGTGGTGGGCGCGTTTGTTGCGCTGAAAAAAGACATGTCCCTTTCGGAGGCGGAGATTCTCGCCGCGCTTTCGGGGAAAATCGCCCACTTCAAAGTGCCCCGGCGGATCATTTTTGTCGAGGATTTTCCCCGCAACTCCGGCGGCAAGATTTTAAAGCGCATTCTGAAAAAGTGCGTGGAGGACCAGTAGCATGGATTTGATTCCCTATACCGAAGAACACCGCATTTTCCGGGAGTCTTTCCGCCGGTTTCTGGAAAAGGAAATTATTCCCCACGTGGACGCGTGGGAAGAAGACGGCATTGTGCCGCGCTGGGCCTGGAAGAAGCTCGGCGAGGGCGGCTATTTGTGCCTGTCGGTGCCGCCCGAGTTCGGCGGGCAGGGAGCGGATTTCCTGTATTCCGCCGTCATGATTGAAGAGATGGCCAAGGCCAATTTTTACGGGCTTTCCGCCCGCCTGCACGGCGATGTCGTCGTGCCTTACCTGGTGCAGCTCGCATCCGTTGAACAGAAGAAAAAATATCTGCCGGGCTGCGTGAACGGCGATATCCTGACGGCGATCGCCATGAGCGAGCCGCAGGCGGGCAGCGATCTGGCCGGCATCCGGACCACGGCCGTGGAAGACGGCGATGCATTTGTGTTAAACGGTCAGAAGACCTTCATCTCCAATGGGATCAACTGCGATCTGGTGATCGTGGCGGCCAAGGATCCCCGGGAGCCCAATCCGCACGCCGCCGTGGATCTGTTTTTAGTGGAAGCCGGTACGCCCGGCTTCGAGAAGGGCCGGAAACTCGACAAAATCGGCTGGCGCAGCCAGGATACGGCGGAGCTTTTCTTTGCCGACTGCCGGATACCGAAGGAAAACCGCTTGGGGCCGAAAGGCTCCGGCTTCAGGAATCTGATGAAAAACCTCCAGCAGGAGCGTCTTGTCTGCACGCTCGGCGCGCAGACGGCGGCGGAGTTCATGCTCGGAGAAACGATCCGCTACTGCAAGGAAAGGCAGGTTTTCGGCAAGCCGCTTACGGGATTTCAAAACACCCAGTTTGCGCTTGCGGAAATGGCGGCCGAGGTAAAAATCGGCCGGACATTTGTGGATTCCCTGATCGTGGAGCACTGGCGGAAAAATTCGGTCGTGATCGACGTTTCCATGGCGAAGTTCTGGGTGACGGAAATGGCCTGGCGCACGGCCGACCGCTGTCTGCAACTGTTCGGCGGCTACGGCTACTGCGAGGAGTATCCGATCGCCCGCGCCTGGCGTGACATCCGGATTACGCGGATCCTCGCCGGCTCGAACGAGATCATGAAAACGATCATCGCCAAAGCGCTTACCAAATAAAAAAATAAAAAAGGGATGCCATGAAATTTTTACTGATTTATCCGAAATGGGAAAAGCTGGATCGCCAGACGAGATTTATCCTGCCGCCGCACGGACCGGTCGTGATGGCCGCGGCCCTGCCTCCCGACGTGGAGGTGACCTTCATCGATGAAAACGTCGAGCCGGTGGATCTTAACGCCCGGGCCGATTTTGTCGGCGTGTCCATGATGCTCACCGCTCAGGTGAAGCGCGGCTGGGAAATTGCCGACGCATTTCGCGCCCGGGGCATCAAGGTCATCTGCGGCGGCATCGCCGTGATGCTGCACGCCGAGGAATGTGAGCAGCACGCCGATGCGGTGTTTCTGGGCGAAGCCGAAGGCCGGATGGAGCAGGTATTTGACGATTTCAAGGCCGGCCGGCTTAAGAAAGTCTACAACTACATGCAGAACTTTCCGCCGATCGAAAGCGTGGGAACGGCCCGCCGCAGCATCCTCAAGCGCGATCTGTACAACTACCGCGGCGTGCAGATGGTCGATCTGGTGCACGCTTCCCGCGGCTGCCGCTTCAACTGCTATCCCTGCGCGGTGCGTTTTCTGGGCGGCCGGAGTTTCCGCCCCCGCCCCTACGACCGGGTCGTTGCGGAAATGGCGGCGATCGACAACAACCGCCTGTTCATCGTGGACAATTCGCTTGCGCAGGACCGCGACTGGGAAATCGGCCTTTTCAAGGAAATGATCCCGCTCAAGAAAAAGTGGTGCTGCCATCCGATCGAAGACGACGATGAGGTCCTGGATCTCGCGGCGCAGGCCGGCGCCTGGTTCGTCTACCAGACGATTTTCGACTCTTCCGACTACATCCGCGACCGGATCAAACGCTACCACGACCACAGCATCGCCGTGGAAGGCAGCATCCTTCTGGGGCTCGACTACCACACGGAGGACTACATCAAGCGGTGGATGGACTTCCTCCTGGAAATCGAACTGGACATGGCGGAATTCACGATTCTTACGCCGTTTGTGCACACGCGCACGTTTGACGACCTGCACAAGGAAGGGCGGATCTCCTCTTACGACTGGAACGACTACACCTGCGGCAAGGTCGTTTTTCAGCCCAAAATGATGACGCCGGAAAAGCTGCAGGAAATGTACTATTACTGCTGGGACCGGTTTTACGAAGAAGAGCCGGCCAATTACAAAATGTTCAAGATGCTGAAAAAGGTCATGGACAAGGAAAAAGCGGACGGCACGTACAAGCCGCGCGTTCGCGCCTGAACAGGATGTTCCTGGGAAAGGAGAACAGCTAAGCCATGAAAAAAGTCGGCAGAAAGGCCGCCCTCGTCATCGACGGCGGCCCTGTCAGTTTTGAGGAAATGATCGCCGTCGCCAAAGACGGCCTCGCCGTCGCGATCAGCCGTTCGCGCGCTTTTCAGCGGCGGATGGCGGCGACCGAGCGTGCGCTTTCGACATCTCTGAAGAAGGGCGTCGCGGTTTACGGCGTGAACACGGGCTACGGAAAATCATGCGGAAACCGGATCAGCCTGGCGACGGCCATGAAAAACGGCCCCAATATTCTGAAATTTCACGGGTGCGGCACCGGAGAACCCATCGGCATTGAAGAAACGCGCGCCGCGATGCTTACGCGCATTCTCTGCCTGGCGCGCGGCTATTCCGGCGTTTCAATCGCTCTCCTGGAGCAGATGGCCGCGTTTTTGAACGCGGGCATTACGCCCGTCGTACCGTGCGAAGGCTCGGTGGGCGCCTCCGGCGATCTGACGCCGATGTCGTATATCGGGGCGGCGCTCGCCGGCGAGAGGGACGTGTTTTACGAAGGCGACGTGATGCCGTCTGCGAAGGCGCTCAAGAAAGCCGGATTGAAGCCCCATGTCTATCGGCCCAAGGAGCCCCTGTCGATGGTGAACGGCACGACGACCATGACGGGAATCGCCGCGATCTCCGTCGAGCGGGCCCGGCGCATTCTGGATGCCGCGATTTACGCCACCGCGTTTTCGGTGCACGCCATGAAAGGCAACGCCCACCATTATCATCCGGTGATTTCCGAAGCCAAGCCTTTTCCCGGCCAGGCGTCCGTCGCCCGGAAGATCGCCCATCTGCTTTTGTCGAATGTGTCCGCGCGGCAGCTTGAGGACGACGCGCTGGAAACCCTGCAGGATCCCTATTCGCTGCGCTGCGCGCCGCAGGTGCTGGGCGTGCTCGACGACGCGCTTTCCTGGATCAAAACGTGGGTGGAAATCGAGGCCAATTCGTCCAACGACAATCCCATCTTTGATCCCGCAACAGGGCAGGTGCTGATGGGCGGAAATTTCTACGGCGGCCACATCGCCTTTGCCATGGACGGCCTCAAGGCGGCGCTCGCGTCCGTCGCGGACATGTGCGACCGCCAGGTCATGCTGCTCGTCAATCCGGACGTCAACCGGGGGCTGCCGGGCGACCTGGTGCGCGTCAACGGCGGTTCCGAGGGCCTCTGCCACGGCTTCAAGGCCATGTCGCTGGCGTCGTCGGCGCTGGCGGCCGAGGCGCTCAAGGATACGATGCCCGCCGCTTCTTTTTCGCGGTCGACGGAATCGCACAACCAGGACAAGGTCAGCATGGGCACCATCGCGGCTCGCGACGCAGAGCGCGTCTGCACGCTTGCGGAACGGGTGGCGGCCATTCATCTGCTGACCGCGGCGCAGGCCTGCGACATCCGCGCCAACATCAAGGCCCGTCCGCTTCTGGCCCGGGCGCTCGGCGACATCCGCCAGGTGAGCGATCCGGTGATTGAAGACCGGCCGCTGGACGAGGATATTGAACGGATGTGCGTGGTCATCCGCTACACGGATTTCTTTCGGGGGCAATCATGACCGGCGGCAAAAAAAGCTTCGAAGTTCGGATCAATGTGCCGTTTTTCGACCTGGATCCCATGCAGATCGTCTGGCACGGCAATTACCTCAACTACTTTGAAATCGCGCGCGCGGCGCTTTTCGAGCACCACGGCGTCGATCTCTATTCGTATTACGAGCGGGAAAAAATCATTTTCCCCATCATCCGGACGGCGACGAAGCATATTTTTCCGCTCAAGCACCGCGACGACATCATCGTCAAGGCCACGCTGGTGGACGCCCATATCAAGCTGGTGGTGGATTTCGAAATCCGCCGCGTTGACGACGGCAGCGTTTGCGCGCGGGGCCGCACCGAGCAGGTCGCCGTGAAAACGCCGGAAATGGAAACCCTGTTTTCGCTGCCGGAGGATATTCGCCGCCTGTTGGGGGACTGATCATGGACGATCTTTTGCAGAAAGCTTTTGTCGCCGGCGGAGAGCGGGTGGCCGCCTGGGCGGACCTGCTCGATGCCATCAACGTTTATCCCGTGGCCGACGGCGACACGGGCCGGAACCTGGCCGTCAGCCTTTCGCCTCTCCGTTTGGCCGGCGAAAGCGCCGACCGGCTGGTCCGCCGGCTGCTCGTCGCCGCGCGGGGCAACTCCGGCAACATCGCCTCGCAGTTTTTCTCGGCGTTTTACACGCTGGCCGCCCCGTCCGAGCTGGCCCCGGCCGTCCGGGAAGCCAACGCGCGGGCCTGGAAGGCGGTAAGCAGGCCCAAACCCGGCACGATGCTCTCCGTGTTCGACGCGCTCGAAGAAACGCTCGGCCGGCAGGAATTCGGCGGCGACGAAGAAGACGCCGGGCGGATCATCGCCCATCTGGGCGAAGCCGTCCGGGAAACGAAGGAGTTGCTGCCGAAACTCAGCCAGGCGGGCGTGGTGGACGCGGGCGCCCTGGGCATGTATATTTTTTTTGAAGGATTCTTCTACACGCTGGCCGGCCGGAGCGATTCCTACCGGCCGGTGACGGACGTCTTCGCCGGCAGTCTGAAAATTTCGTCTTCCTTCCGCGAAACGGCGGAGAGCGGATACTGCGTCGATTTTGTGGTAAAGGCCGACGCGCCGTCGGAGGACCTGGCGAAAGTCGCGGGCGCTGAGGAAAGCGCCGTCATTCTTCGCGACGGCGATCTGTACAAAATCCATCTCCACACGGACGACCGGGAAAAGGTCCGTTCGCAAATGGGCGCCCTGGGCTCCGTCATGACCTGGGAAGACGACAACCTTGCCCTGCAGATCCGGGATTTCATGAACGCGCCTGCGGAGTCAAACCTGCACCTGATGACGGACGCCGCCGGATCGGTTACCCGCGACGACGCCCGGAAGTACGGCTTCACGCTCCTGGCGAGCTATCTTAATGTGGGCGATCAATCCCTGCCGGAGACGTATTTTCATCCCGCCGAGCTTTACCGCGCCATGAACGATGGAGTCAAGGTGTCCACGTCGCAGGCCTCCGTGTTTGAAAGACATCAGTTCTACGCAAGTGTGCTGGCCCGGTTTGAAAAAGTGCTGTACCTGTGCGTCGGCTCCGTCTTTACCGGCAACTACGCCGTGGCGATGGAATGGAAAAGAGAGCATGATCCGGAAAACCGCCTGACGGCGCTCGACACGGGCGCGGCGTCCGGCCGGCTGGGCGTGATCACGCTTGCGACGCAGCGTCATCTGCTGCAAACCCGCGACATGGACAAGACGATCGCCTTTGCCCGGGAAGCGGTCGCGCGCTGCGAGGAGTACGTCTTTCTCGAGAAACTGCAATACCTGGCCGCAGGCGGCAGGCTCTCCAAGACCAGCGCTTTTTTCGGCGACATGCTGAAAATGAAGCCGGTCATTTCCCCGCAGCCGGAAGGCGCCAAAAAGATGGGCGTGGTGCGCAACCGCAAAGAGCAGATCAGCATGGCGCAGGACAAACTGGCCGCGGCGCTCGGCCGGGATGATTCGGCGCTCATCATGCTGGAATATTCCGACAACAGCGACATGGTCGCCGAATTGCGGGAGACGATCGGCCGGCTGTATCCGCAGGCGGACATTATCCTCCAGCCCCTGTCTCTCACGTCCGGCGCGCACATGGGGCCCGGAACGTGGGGCGTGGCTTTTTTAAAACTGTGACGTTAAAGGAAGGTCTCCGACAGATGACGACGCAAGACGGACAACAACGGATGATGAACGGACGGCAGACGGCGGATGACAATCCGCGGGCGCCGGAAAACCTCGGCCGCTTTGCCTTCATCATTCCCGCCTACAACCATGCCGCGACGGTCGCGCAGGTGGCCAGAAAAGCCCGGGATATGGGATTTCCCGTTTTTGTCGTCGACGACGGATCGACGGACGACACGCCGCAGCGTCTCGCGGAAATCAGGGACATCCAGGTGCTCAGCCACGAAAAGAACGAAGGCAAGGGCGCGGCGATCCTGACCGGATTCATGGCCGCCTCGCACGTGGCCGATTACGCGATCACCGTCGACGCGGACGGACAGCACGATCCCGAAGACGCCTTGCGTCTGATCAACGTCATCCCGCTCAAAAAACGGCCGGTGGTGGTCGGAGCGCGCGAAGGCATGGACGCCGTCCGGGGGGCGCACATTCCCTGGACCAGCCGGTTCGGCCGCAAGTTTTCCAATTTCTGGGTTCGCCTCTCCGGAGGTCCGGCCGTTTCGGATTCGCAAAGCGGCATGAGAATCTATCCGCTGCCGGAAGCCCTGAGCCTGCCCGTACGGGCGCGGCGCTTCCAGTTCGAAGTGGAGATTCTGGTGCAGGCGCGAAGAAAAGCCATTCCGGTTTTCGAAGCGCCGATCAGCGTACTGTACAGTCCCGACGGGACCCGCATCTCTCATTTCCGCCCGTTCGTGGACTTCCTGCGCAACGCCAAAACGTTTACGCGCCTGATCTTTGACCGGATTTTTCACCGGTATTGAAATCGGGAGCGGACGCCCCGAACGGGCGCCCGCGCGGGTCCGCCCGGAGACGGGACGTCGGGAAAGACGCGGCCGGTTTTCCCTTGCCAGTCGCGGGGAAATGTGGTTAATTTCCCCGCGATACGCAAAATAAACCTGACCGTCCAAAGGTTTCCATGCCGCCTCGCCGATACCCCATAAAATGGTCGATCGTTCTTGTCACCGCCCTTGTCGTGGGGGTGTTGTTCTTCTGGGAAACCCGCCATTTAAACATTGAAACCGACATTCTGGAATCCATGCCGCGCCATGATCCGATCCTGGCTTCCGCCCGGCGGGTGATCGGTCATCTGCCCGTTTCGGACAAGGTTTTCGTCGATCTCGAACAAGCTTCCGAAAATCCCGACAAGCTGGCGCGGGCGGCCCGGCTCGTTGAAGAGACGTTAAATGAAAGCGGTTTGTTTGCGCGTGTCGGCATCGCCGACGAAGCGGGCGCGTTTCCGGAGCTTTTGGCGCATGTCCGCGAACGTCTGCCGTCGCTCTTTTCCGCGGACGATCTCGAACGCAAAATCGCGCCGCTTCTGGCGCCGGACAAGATCCGGGAGACGATGGCGCAAAACCGGCGGAGCCTGGAAGATCTGCAGGGCATCGGCCGGGCGGACATGATCGCCGGGGATCCGCTGGGATTTTCCTTTGTGATCCTGGAGCAAATGTCCGCGCTCCTGCCGACCGGTTCCGCCCGGTTTCATTCCGGCCAACTGCTCTCCGCCGACGGCCGCCACGCGCTTATCATCGCCCGCCTGGCCGGTTCGGGAACGGATACGACCCGGGCGGCGAAAATCGCCCAGACGCTGGACGACGCCGGGCGGATGCTCGCGGCGCATCCGGAGTTGAACGACCGCTACGTTCTCACGCCGGTGGGCGGCTATCGTGCGGCGCTGGACAATGAAACCGTCGCCAAACGCGACACGCGGCTGGCGGTTTTGCTTACGACGCTGGGCATTGCGCTGTTGCTGATTCTGGCCTTTCCCCGCCCGCTCATCGGCCTGGCGGCGCTCCTGCCGTCCATGGTCGGAGCGATTGCGGCGCTGTTTGTCTGCTCTTTTCTTTTTCAGTCAATGTCGCTTCTGGCGGTCGGCTTCGGCGGGGCGATTCTGGCCTTTACGGTCGATCTGGGACTTACCTATCTTTTGTTTCTGGATCAGCCCCGGACCACGGGCGGCCGGGAGGCGGCGCGGGAAGTGTGGTCGGCGGAGTTCACGGCGGCCCTGACCACGATGGGCGCCTTTTTGCTGCTTCTGGTGAGCGATTTTGAAATCCTTGCCCAAATCGGCGTATTTGCCGCGCTGGGCATCGGCTTTGCCTTCACTTTCGTCCATATCGTCTTTCCCCGGATTTTTCCGGCCCTGCCGCCGGCCCGGCGCGAATCCAACCGCCGGCTGGCGCGCGCCATCCGGAAAATCGCCGCGCCGGCCGGGTGGAAGCCGGCCGCCGCGCTGGTTTTCGGCCTCGTCATGCTGTTTTTCGCCAAACCGGTTTTCAACGTGGACCTGCAGGCCATGAATTCCGTAAGCCCCGAGACGATTGCCGCCGAAAACAAACTGCAAGGGGTTTGGGGCAATCTTTCCGGCCGGTGCTATGTCCTTGTGGAAGCGCCGACGCTCGCGGCGCTGCAAAAGAAGAACGAGCGGCTGGAGGTGTTCCTCGCGGGCGACGCCACGAGCGGCAAACTCGCCCCCGTTTTTTTGCCGACCCGAATCTTTCCGTCGCGGGACGCGGCCGCCGGCCATTTTGCCGCCTGGAGCGCGTTCTGGACGCCCGAACGCGCCGCAGCGCTCCGGCGCGATTTCGGAAACGCGGCGCGAGAAAACGGTTTTGCGCCGGATGCCTTCGAGCCTTTCTGGCGGATGTTCTCCGCGGACGCGCCGGTCGCCGTCGCGATTCCGCCTCGGTATTTTGATCTGCTGGGCATTGCTCCTGCGGCCCAGGGCTTTGCGCAGCTCAGTCTGCTTACGGCCGGAAAAAACTACAACGCCCGGGAATTCTTCTCCCGTCTCACCGGCGCGGAGCTGGGCAGCTTCTTTGACGCGGATCTTTTCAATCGCCGACTGGGGGAATTCCTGAAAGAAATTTTTATCGAAATCGCCTTTATCGTCAGCATCGGCCTGATGGTCGTGATCTTCTTCTTTTTTCTGGACTGGCGCCTGTCGCTTGCTATTCTGGCGCCCGTGGCTTTTGCGCTTGTCTCCACGCTGGGGACCCTCAAACTGCTCGGCCGTCCCCTGGACATTCCCGGCATCATGCTGTGGGTCGTGATTCTGGGCATGGGCGTGGACTACGCGATTTACTACGTCTGCACCTATCAGCGCCATCCGGATGAACAATCGCCGGCGCTGAACACGGTGAAGCTGTCCATCTTTCTTTCCGCCGCGACCACGTTCATCGGCTTCGGCGTTCTGGCGCTGGCCCGTCATTCCCTGCTTCAAAGCATCGGCCTGGTGTCGCTTTTGGGCGTCGGCTACTCGCTTTTAGGCGTCTATTTCATTTTGCCTTTCCTGATGAAAAAAATCTTTGCGCCGTTTACCTTTCCCGCGGGCGCGCTCCAGGCGGGATCGCGCGAGCATGCCCGCCGCGTCCTTTTGCGTTACCGGCTGCTGCCCGGTTATCCGCGGGTGTTTGCCCGCTTTAAGATGAAGATGGACCCCATGTTTGCCGAACTCAACCGTTATGTGCAAAATCCCCGCCGGATCATCGACATCGGCTGCGGCTACGGCGTGCCGGCCGTGTGGCTTCTGGAACTGCACCCGGAGGCGAGCGTTCTGGGCCTCGAGCCGGATGAGGAAAGGGCGCACATCGCCCGCCGCGTCCTCGGGGCGCGGGGAGCCGTGCAGACGGGACTGGCGCCGGACCTGCCCGAGGGGGAAAGTCCGGCCGATCATGTCCTGATGATCGACATGCTGCATTACCTGGACGATGAGGCCCTGCGACTGGTTTGCCGGCGGATTTACGAGAGGCTTGCGCCGGAAGGCGTCCTGGTGATCCGCGCGACCGTGCCGTCGGAAAGCACCTTCCCCTGGAAAAGATGGGTGGAAGAGGCGCGCCTCAAAATCACCCGGACGCCGCGGCGTTTCCGCCGGGAAGAGACGATTGCCGGATTTCTGGCCGCCGCCGGATTTGACGCAAGCGTGCATTCCTCGCCGGTTTCCGGCGTGGAAGAAAAATGGTTTGTCGGAAGGAAACCGCAGCCGCGCTGAGAAAGCATGCCGCCGGCCGCTTCTTTATTATTTTAAAATCTGCAAACGGATGATCAAATCCTCCGTCAGGAGCGTCTGTTTTGCTTGTGTGATGGAGCTGCCCGGCAGGTAAGACCATGCGCACGACGCCTGACGGAAATCGGCTGAGGAAACCGGATAATCTCCTTGACCTCGCCGCGGAATGTTGGCACGATTGCGACGAAAAAAAATCGTTTCAGTGAGGAGATGTGGAAAAATGACCAAGATACACTATGCCGTCGAAGATCAGATCGCCGTCATCACCCTGGATGACGGGAAGATGAACGTCATGAACTGGGACTTCTTCAAGGAGTTCAACGAGGCTCTGGACCGCGCCCTGGCCGACCGGGTGGATGTGCTGATTTTCACAGGCCGGCCCGGCATCTTTTCGGCCGGCCTCGATTTGAAGCTTTTGCCGACGCTGTCGCTGGAGGAGCAGATCCGCTTTCAAAAACTGTTCGCCACAACGATGCTGCGTCTTTACATGTTTCCCCGTCCCGCGATCGCGGCGTACGCGGGGCATTCCATCGCGGGCGGCGCCATCCTCTCCTATGCCTGCGACTGTTTCATGATCGGCGACGGACCGTATAAAATACAAATCAACGAAGTCGCCAACAAGATGGTGATCCCCACCTGGATTTCGCTGATCTGCCGGTCCTCCATCCCGCCGCAGCACTGGAAGGAAGCCCTGCTGCACTCGCGGGCTTATTCGCCCCGCGAAGCGTTTGAACGGGGCATTGTCGATCGGCTGATTGCTCCCGGCGAGGATGTGCTGGAAGCGGCCAGGACCCTGGCCCGCGATTTGTTCAAGCTCGACGGGCAGGCTTACGCCTACACCAAAAAATACATGCGGCGCGAAGAAGCGGCTCATGCTTTCGACGTCTTCGAAAAAGAGCTCGTCGAATGGCTGCTCAAGGAATAGCCGGTCTGTTCCGTCCATGCTTTTAAAGCTGATCTTTGCCGGGGGAAGAAAACGTGAACGCGGCGTTTCTTCCCCCGGCCTGCGTTCTTCATTTCTTTGCCGGTTTCCATCCGCCGCATTTTCCCTTGCATTGTCGGAATAAAGTAGTATTATTGCGGGTAATTAAACGCTCAAAACATACTCAAAAAAGGTTTATTTCACATTGCTCGAATTGCGGCAGTCCCGAGGCGGTCGACAAAAATCCTCTGCACTGAAGTCTGCAAATACGCTTTGGACGGCAAAGATGGCGGGAGAGCTTCTTCATAGGCGGTTGGGGATTCAATTGCGTATGGCTTCCGAGCGTCGGTTGCCGGGGCAATTGGAATGGACTTCTCAGCATCCGGTCTTGCGTACGTATCAGCAGAAGTCCCGGACGATCTTAAAAGCTCTCAGCATCTTGGGCCGGACGTTATTAGCCACCCTCGTTTATCCTTCAAGAAAAGGAGAGAATGAGCGATGAAGAAGCAGCCGCACATTTCCCTGATTTTGATTGCTGTGATTTTGGCTGTCCTGTTCTCCGGTTGTGCCGCCGCGCCGGTCCAACCGGATCGGACGAAAACCCTGTCGCCGGACGAAAAAAGGATTCTCGTTCAATGGGCGCTCAAAGAATTGAGCACAGCCAACCAGCCCTATTGCTGGCGGCGCTCCTACGGTCGTGGCGTGGGGGCGCCGGTCAGCGCCTGTCCCGAGGGGCAAGAAAAGGACGCGGGGCTTTGCTATCGCACCTGCGCTGACATTGGGAAAGATGGCTGGAAAGGCGTCGGCCCGGTGTGCTGGCAGCGCTGCCCTGAAGGCTTCCGTGATGATGGCGCTTATTGCTTCAAACCAAAAGCTTACGGCCGCGGCGTGGGATTTCCGTGGAAGGTTGGAGATAAGGCTTTCAGTTTGAAAAATGCCAGAAAGCGCTGTGAAAAAAAACACGGAGAGGGCCAATGCGAGAAGTCGGGCGCCATTTATTACCCCAAATGCAAGCCCGGATATCGAGCCGTCGGCTGCTGCGTTTGCAGTCCAAAATGCCCTGCAGGCATGACGGATATCGGCATTTCGTGCCAGAAACATTCCAAGGGGCGCGGCGTGGGCAAACCCATGATATGCAAAAAGGGGCAGGCCTATGACGCGGGTCTGTGCTACGCACCCTGCAAAGACCATTACCACGGTGTCGGCCCGGTGTGCTGGCAGGATTGCCCGGATACGCAACCCGTCAATTGTGGCGCCGGATGTGCAACGCACAAGAATCAATGCGCCGAAAAAACGGTTCAGCAAGTACTGGCTCCGCTTGAAGTCGCGGCGAATGTGGCGATGGCCGTAACCACGGGCGGCGCCGGTAATGCCGCCGTCTCTGCGGCAAAAGCCTCTGCAAAAGCAGCAGTGAAAACGGCGGAAAAAACGGCGGCAACGGCTCTCGTCAAGAATTCGGTCAAGACGATGGCTCGTGAAATGGTTCCCGGAATTCGCGCCAAACTGGGCAAGAAACTGCTTAAAAAGTATTCAGAAGATATCGCGGAGCAGATTTACTGGAATGTCGCGGAATATCTTGCCGTGGCCGCGGTTGCGGATGATTTTGACACCAGGGATTTTCTGCTGGCGTTCGATCCGACGGGCATCGCCGATGTAACGGAAGCCTTTGACAAACCCAAGTGCAGTTTTTAATTGGAGCCGTCGCCCGCGCCTGATGAATCGAGTGCCTGTGGTAAGATTTTTCCTGCCTTGCGATTAAACGAAGGTAAACTCGCAATGAAACGGAATTCGTTTCTCAGTTGACCGTATGTTGATCGGGACGGGCTTTTCATCATGCTCAGCCACAGCCACGGAATCGACCACTCTGTTGCAGGAATGTCTTGACATCTTCCCCGGCCTTTTTTTATACTCCTTTACGTTTCCAGCGTTTTCTTAACACTACCAGAGTCACCGTTGCATTGCGTCACCCCGCGCCCCCTGCGGGCGCAACCTGTTGGAGGCGGTCCACAAGGCGCAAAGCGCCGGCCGACTGCGTTTGTGAATAATCCATATCACTGCAAAGGAGACATGAGCCGTGACTGCATTATCCATTGATCAACTCGTTAAACTGCAATACGCCGACAAGACTCCTTCCGAACTGCTTCGCTCCGCCCCGACCTCGCTCATCGGCATCGACGACCGCATCGCGTCTGTTTTGAGCGGCCTGGCGATTAAAACGGTCTTCGACCTGTCGCAAAGCCGCATCTTCCGCGCCGCCGAACAGATCGCCCAAACGCTCAGCGAGGAGACATCCATTTTCAAACTGTTCGGCCGGGTGGCCACCGAAATGGTAAATGACGACTTCCTGGACATGACGCCCCGGCAGCTGGCCTCCCAAAGCATCCTGGTGCTTGAAGGCATCGGCCCCCGGAACTTTCAGGCGGTGCGCAGCGCCATACAGCTGGACACCGTGCGCGACCTGTCGCTTTGGCCGCCTTACCTGGCCGCCAAAGCCATCTACCAGCACGCGTTTAACATCGACAATGCCCGACTGGAGGATCCGGAGGCGCCCGGCGAGCTGCTGCCGGTCGCCCGCAGTTACTGGACGGAGCGGCGCTTCATCAAAAAGCTCTTCATCGAGGAGGTCGCTGCGAACCGGACCAACCGGCCTTTGAACCAGCCCATCGACGTCCTGGCGGCGCTCGAAGGGTCTTACTTCACGCAGCCGTTGCTGGGCGCCATGCTGACATTTGAGCAGACCTGGACGCCGCACGGCCTGTCTCTGGGCAGCCTCGTTCATTCGCTTGCGCTCGCGCCCGCTGAAAGCACGCGGATCGCTCTCGTTGACTGGCAGCGGCAGGAAGCGGCGCGCCTTTCGGAATCCACCGATCAGCAGGAACGGCTGTCGAATTTGCTGAGCCAGGAAAGCGCCATCTCGGAAATTGCCAACGGAGTGATCAGCGAAGTCCAGGAGGGGAAATCCGAGACGGTTACAAACTCCTCCAGCGCGTCAGGCGGAAGCAGCAGCGGTCTGCTCGGTTCCCTTTTCGGCGGAACCTCCTCAGGAAACGCCTCGACCACGTCGAAGACCTTGTCTGTGGCTTCGTCTTCGGGAAAGCGCGATGTTGCTTTGTCCACGAGTCAGGATATCCGCCAGAGCACGCAGCAGCAGGCCGCTTCCGTGCGGTCGCGCCGGGCCACCGCTGTCAAGGAGGTCGAGCAGTCGGAAAAAGAGGAAATCCGCACACGCATTGTTACGAATTACAACCACTCGCACGCGCTGTCGATTCATTACTATGAAGTGCTTCAGATCTATAAGATGATGCTCCGGCACACGCGGACCGACCGGTTGGTCTTTGTGCCGATGCAGCCCCTCAATCTCAAAGACCGCAGCGTCCTGCGGCGCTTCAGGCATGTCCTCAAGGCTGCCGCGCGAAACGACGCGGAGCTTGATCTGATTGCGCACTATACCGGGGAAGTCCGGCTGGAAAATCTCGCGCCGCAGGTCGGGGTGAAGCCCCGCTACATCTACGTCAACGATGATGCGGTGGTGGAAGCCATCGAAGTGAGCGGCTCAAGTATGAACCGCCGGTGGGAGGTTTCGCAACTTCAGCTTAAACTCCAAAACGACCAGACCCTCCAGCTTGCCGATTTCCGGCAGGTTCAGACATCCACCTTCCGTTTTGAACCGTCTCGCCTTCTTACCGTCAGAGACATTGCCCGCATCGGCGTGAAATACAAGCATTTGCTTGAAGATGAAGACCGGATGTATGCCCAGACAGCCCTGCTTGTGAAGTCCGGAAACTCTCCTGCGACCCTGCGGCTCTCCCATCACCTGCCGACGACGCGCTCGGGGGAGACAAATTCGTTTCAGGAAAAATGGCTGGTCGGCGTCGATCCGGGTTTCTACTCAGGCGATTTTATCAACGTCCTGGATGAAGATAAGGACTACTTCAGCCGGGTTATCTGGAACAGTCTTGATGAAAGCCAGATCGCGCGTCTTTTGCAGCCTTACACGTTCAAGAACCGGCCGCTTTTGGGGTCGGTGGACTTCCCGCCGCTGGGTGTTTACGGAAACTGCCTGGTTTTCATCTATCGCCACGAAGACGATCCGGAATGGCGCACCTGGAAGAAAACGCACATCAGCGACCTGGCTGAGGAAGAGGATTTTATATCCGTGCCCACCGGTGGTCTGTTTGCGGAATCGGTGCTGGGTCGGTACAACGCCTCCGAAAAAATCGACCTCACCCGGTTCTGGAACTGGCAGGATTCACCCATTCCCTTCGGCGCGCCGGACATCGCGCCTGTATCCGCCGGTTCGCGTTATGCCCCCGACGGCCTGACGACCGGAAATCTCGAACCGTCCGCAATACAACTGATGCAGCCCAATCCTCTGCCGGCGCCGCAAGGCATGAGCGCGCTCCAGGGGGCGCTTACCACTTCCGAGATCTTCCGCAACATGAGCGGGCTCGTTGAAGGCATTGCCGCCAACACGGCCGGCATGCAGGTGAGCGGCCAGGCGGCGGTGCAGCAGGCCTCCCTGGCGTCTGAAAATTTCAAGACGGCGGTAAATGCCGTCGGCGACATCGTGAAAACGGCCATCGGTCTTCCCCCGACCGGATCGGAAGGAGGAAAATCAAGTACGCAGCTGGGCGGTGAAATCAATCTGGCCAAAACGATCGATGCGATGAAATCCGGTGCGGCGGGCGGGAGCGCGGGCAGCGCGGGTGTGACAGGCGGCGGCGCGAGTGAGAAGTCCGCCCTGCAGTCTGTGCTGGAAAGCAGCCTCAGTCCGGCCAGGGCCGCCATCGATGCGATTACGAAATCCCCTGTCTGGAGCGGTCAGTCGGCGCTTCCTTCTTCAACAGAATCCGGCAGCGCGACCGATGCGAACGACGAGGGGGCGGAACCGTCCGGCGATGCCGATGTCGAAGACAACCGGGACGATGAATCATCTCTCACAATTAGATTTGCAATTGTTGGGGAGGATGGGCTTAATATTCGAGAGAAGGCGGATTCGAAAAGCGAGATTCTCGGAAAACTCCGACAAGGCGCTATCGTCGAAGTGTTGGGATCTGAAAACAATCGTGTTCAGATTTGTACGGATGAAGGAATTACCGGTTATACACTCGCTTCTTCCACTGTGCAAACGTTGGATCCGGTTTGCCTGGGAATGGTCGACCGGCACAGCAATGTGGGAATCCTGATTGCCGCTTTCAATAGCGGTGCGGTCTCGAACAGAGCTTTTAACGAAATTCATTATCATGTTTCGGGGGATCCGCATCTGACCATGGGTTTCGGGCACTTTGCCGAGGGGACGCTCGATAATTTTTTCAAAAATATGCTCCCGGATGTGAGAAATGAAATCGTAGACAGCATCTGGCAGCACTTTGAAGGTAATCCAAAGGCGCTGAAGCAGTTTACAGATGAGTTCAGCCTTGCGGCTTCCGACGAGGCGCCGGCCAAACAGACGCTGAACGATTTTCTGGGCGTTAACTCAACTCTTTCCGCTTGGGCTCATAAGAAAATCGCAGCGGATCCAGAGAAAAACAAGAATATATTTAATAAATCCGGACACTGGTTTTATGATTCGATGAAGAAGGCGCTTCTTATACCGTCTGTCCGGGAATACCAAATCTCATTTTGGCAAGGCCAGACTCCCCTCGCTGACGGACAAAGTAATGCCCAAAAGCTGGGATTGGAAAAAATATATGGCGCAGTTGCCGCTTTGACGTCGGCGCGGAGCACTGGAATTGATGGCGGCTATCAAGCCATTCTTGGTAAAGGGTCCCTCTCATTTGCCGGATATACATTCAAGACTTCTGCCTGTCCGGAGAAGTATAAACCGGAAAACATCACCCTTGACGAAACAATTCTTAATCAGGATTGGCAAGCCCTTTTAATCTGGATGCACTATAACAGCACCAGAAAGGACATCCGGGAGAGACAGAAAGCCATCTGGTACCGCTGGTTTGAACCGTCATGGGGAACTTTGCCGGAACACAACAAAATGCCTGGAAAGCACACGGGTGTCGCCATGGAACGCACAGCGGACGGCAGCATCGCCTTTTCTTAGGAAAGCGCTGCATTGTGTCGTCGTGGGAGAGGGGACTCCGGATGTTTGGAGTCCATCCTTCCTTTAACGAAAGGTGTGCAGGGATGACTTAAGCGGGAAGCCGGGGCCTATGCGGTTTCGGCTTCCCGCAGCAGTCCGTCCAGCTGAGCGTCTTTTTCCTGCCAGAGCTCCTGGACCCACTTCTGGAAATTCGACTGGAAGGTTTTGTCTCCTTCATAATCTCCGCCCAGAAGATGCTCGGGAATTTCAACGGAAGAGACGCGCACCATGACGCGCCTGACGCGGCCGCACATAAATCCCCAGAACGTCGGAGCCCCGTCGGGATAGGCGATGGTCACGTTCAGCAGGGAATGAAACTTTTCGCCCAGCACGCCCATTGCCAGGGCGATGCCGCCGGCTTTGGGTTTGAGCAGATGGCGGTAAGGCCCGCCCTGGGCAAGGTGCTTGGCTTTCGAAAACCGCGTTCCTTCCAGAAAATTCATGACGCTGGTCGGCACGCGCGAAAATTTTGCGCAGGCCTCGCGGGTTGTTTTGAAATCCTTCCCCCGTTGTTCGGGATGTTTCTTCAGGTATTCGGCGCTGTGGCGGCGCAGAAAAGGGAAGTCCAGCGCCCACCAGGCCAGCCCCATGAAGGGCACCCAGATCAGCTCCCGTTTGAGGAAAAATTTCATCAACGGAATGCGCCGGTTCAGAAGTTTCTGCAACACGAAGATGTCCGACCAGGATTGATGATTGCTGACGACCAGGTACCAGCCCTGCGCATTCAACCCGTCCAGGCCTTCCACGTTCCAGGCCGTTTTCTGGGTCAGCTTCATCCACCAGCCGTTGCAGGTAATCCAGTTTGCGGCAAGCCACGGCAACACCCTGTCGAAGCCGCGGCGCAAAATGAGCTTCAGAAAGGAAAAAACAAACAAAATCGATGTCCAGAAAAGGACATTCACGGCCAGCAACACCAGGGCGATAACGCCCACCAGCCTTTTGGGCAAAAAGTTCAGCATGACGACTCCCGTACTTTATTTCATGTTCATTGCTTAACACGTGCGGCAACAATGGTCAAAGCATTCATTTTTTAAGCGGGCAATGCCTGTCTTTGAAAAGGACGGTTTTCGATGGCAAAGGCTTCCCGACTGTTGTAAAAGGCTCCACCATGAAAACGAAAGATTCGACCGCGGGCGAAAGAGGGTGGTGCGTTTATATTTTGCGCTGTGCGGACAACAGTCTGTATACGGGAATCACCAACAACCTCGAAAAGCGCCTGGCCGCCCACGCGTCGGGAACCGCGTCAAAGTACACCCGGTCACGCCGCCCGGCAAGCCTCGTCGCTACAAGCGGGAAGCTCGACAAGGCAAGCGCGCTGCGCCTCGAAATGCTGATCAAGAAGCTGCCGAAAGCGCGCAAGATTGAAGCGCTGGAGAACTCCGGGTGAAAGCGACCTCTCGCACGAGGAAATGGGATGCATAAAAAATCCGGTAATCATTGACATGGGTATCGATTGTGGGTTATGCACTATTCATTGATCGTTCTGTGATCTTCTCCGACAGATTAAAAAAACGCGAAATCAGCAAAAAGCATGTGGAGGGTTTATAATGGATGGACAAAAATTTTCCGGCAAGGCGATCTTATTGGGAATCGCCGGAGTCGTCGTTGTGCTGCTGGCGATATCAAGCTATTTCAGCATCGAGGCGGGCGACCGCGGCATCGTGCTTCGTTTCGGCGAAGTCAACCGGGTTGTGGAGCCGGGGGCGCGTTTCAAGATACCGTTTGCCGAAGAGGTCGTGCGCATGACTGTGCGGGTGCAGAAAACGACGACCAAGACGGAAGCGGCAAGCCGCGATCTGCAAAACGTTCAAACCACCATGGTCCTGAATTTCAGCATCGATCCCCTGAAATCGGGCGAAATCTATTCGGCGATCGGTCTCAATTACAATGAACGGGTGATTGATCCGGCGGTGAAAGAAAGCTTCAAGGCCGCCGCCGCCCGCTACACGGCCGAAGAGCTCATTTCCAAACGGGAGCAGCTCAAAACGGAAGTGCGGAATTTTCTGCGCGAGAGACTGAATATTTACGGTATCAACGTCGTCGAGCTGTCCATCACGGATTTTGAATTTTCCGCGGAATTCAACAGGGCCATCGAGTCCAAGCAAACCGCCGAGCAAAACGCCTTGCGCGCCAAGCGGGACCTGGAAAGAATCAAAGTTGAAGCTCAGCAGAAGATCGCCTCTGCGCAGGCGGAGGCGGAAGCGCTGCGTCTCCAGCGTCAGGTCATTTCGAAAGAGCTCATCGAACTTCGCAGAATTGAAGCTCAGATGAAGGCCATTGAAAAGTGGGACGGCAAACTGCCCAATGTTACCGGCGGTGCCGTCCCGTTCGTACAGCTCGATAAGCTTCAATAAGATTTCCGCGCGACCGGCAGCGGTTCGGGAAAATGCGGAAGCCGCCTCCCTGACCGCCCCGCCGTCGGCGGCGTTACTCCGGCGGGTAGGAACCGTCTTCGCGATGCACTTCCTCGCCGGTTACGGGCGGATTGAAAACGCATAACAGACGCAAATCTTTTGACGCCCGCAACAGATGTTCGTCGTGGTTGTTGAGCGCGTACAGGGTTCCCGGACCGATGCGGTGGATTTTTCCGTCGGCCAGCGTTTCTACCTCTCCTTCGCCTTCCACGCAAAAAACGGCCTCCAGGTGATGCTTGTACCAGATGTGCGTTTGCGTTCCGGCAAAGATGGTGGTTTCATGAAACGAGAAACCCATGCCGTCTTTCTTTAAAAGCAGCCGGCGGCTGACCCAGTTTTTATTTTTCGCCCAGACCTCGCGGTCGGTTTGTTTGATTTCGTCGATTGTTCGCACCAGCATGTCTCATCTCTCCTTCTAGCGGTTTTTCAGGACGGCGCCGATTGCCGCGTCGAGAATCTCGAGGCCTTCGATCAGCACATCGTCGGGGATAATCAGGGGCGCAAGGAATTTGATGACATTGTTTCTGGCGCCGGCCAATTCCATGATCAGTTTGTTTTTGAAACACTCCAAGGAAATTTCCCGCGCGATCTCGGGCGGGTCAACGGCCATTCCGTAAATGAATCCTCTGCCCCGCACTTCGGCGTTCAACTGCGGATACTTCGCGCTGATGGCGTTGAGGCGACGGGAAAGAATGTCTCCCTTGCGGAAGATTTCCCCGGAAAAACGGTCGTCCTTCCAGTAATCCAGCGCCACCGAAGCGGTCACAAAGGCGAGATTGTTTCCGCGGAAGGTTCCCGTGTGCTGACCGGCTTTCCAGATGTCGAGGTCCCGCCGGAACAGGACCAGCGACAGAGGCAGCCCGTAACCGGAAAAGGATTTGGAAACGGTGACGATGTCCGGCTTGATGCCGGAGCGTTCAAAACTGAAAAAATGTCCGGTGCGGCCGTTGCCGACCTGAATGTCATCGACGATGAGCAGGATGTCGAACTCGCGGCAGATGGCTTCAACTTCGCGCAGCCATTCGTCGGACGCCACACGGATTCCGCCTTCGCCCTGCACGGTCTCGAGAATGACCGCAGACGGAGTATCGACGCCGCTGCTTCCGTCTTCCAGAAAGCGCCGCATGTACTGCGCCGTGTTGATGTCTTTTCCCAGATAACCGTCGTAGGGCAGGAAGGAAACGTCCGAACGGTTGATGAAGGCCTCATCGCGGTAATAGGCATTGGCCGTCACCGACATCGATCCCATTGTAAGGCCGTGATAGCCGTTGGTGAATGAAATCACGTTTGACCGTTTTTTCACCATCCGCGCGAGTTTTAAACCCGCTTCCACGGCGTTGGTGCCGGTGGGGCCGGTAAATTGAATCTTGTAATCGAGGTTGCGCGGCTGGAAAAGCACCGTCTCCATTTTGAGCAGCAGTTCTTCCTTGGCCACGGTCGCCATGTCCAGGCCGTGGACGAGGCCGTCATTTTGCAGATACTCAATGAGCTTTGCTTTCATAAGCTCGTTGTTATGGCCGTAATTGAGCGTGCCCGCTCCGGCAAAAAAGTCGATGTAGCGGTTGCCGTCCGCGTCGAACAGGAAAGCGTCTTTAGCCTTGTCGAACAAGACGGGGAAAGACCGGGAATAGCTGCGGACTTCAGACTCCAAACGTCTAATGGTTTGCATCAGATTTCCTCCTTTGATGACAGGTCAAAAGGCCCGATTCGGAACAGGACTTCCTCTTCATGGCGCTGGTCGCCGAAATCAGCAGCGGAAAACAAAACGCTTTGAGCCAGCGGAGCGCCAAGCGAAACAGCCAGGGAAGAGAAAAGGGCCTTTGACGGAATGTTGGACGGACTGACCGTCGTTTCCAGATAACGCAGGGAAGGGAGGTAGGTCCGGTTTAAAATCGAAGACAGCATGGAGCCGGCAATTCCCTTTCCCCGATACTTTTTATCCACCACGACCTGCCAGACAAACAAAGTGTCCTGCTCACCAGGACGGAGGTAGGCCGAAATAAAGCCGCAGACGGCGTCTGCATCGCAGGCGACGACGGACGTCCGGGAAAAATGGGCGCAGAGCATCAGATAGCAATACAGCGAATTGAGATCCAGCGGCGGCGAAGCTTTAATAAGACTTTCAATGGATGCGGCATCAGCGATTTCCGGCTGGCGAAAATAAATATCCGTCGGATCTTTTTTCAAGTCCATCTCCTGAATGTTGATTGTTTATGTTGTGCCGTTATGAGAACGACGGGGCCTTTGGGTGATCAAAAAATCACAGGTATCTTTTTTGAGTTTTTGAAAGGTAGCACAAAAGGAATAAAAATGCAACCCGGCTGCTAACACCCGGCTGCTAGCACCCGGCGGCATAAACACCCGGCTCCCTAGTGCACGGGAAAGACGGCGAAGATAACGGCGCTCCAGACGGAGTGGGAGATGATAAGGGCGGTAAGATCGCGCCGCCACAGGTACTGTGCGCCCCAGAACGCGCCGGCCACGAAAGCCGCCATCGTGAGCATGAAGTTCAGAGAAAAGATGTGGATGCTGCCGTAAACAAAAGTGGCCAGGAGCCAGCCCGCGGGCTTTCCGTATTTCGCCATTAAATTTTCCTGCAGAAATCCCCGCCAGAAAATTTCTTCGCCGGGGCCGGTGATGAACATCAAAAGCAGAAAGATCAGCGCGGGATTCGTATCGGCGCCCATGCCGTAAATGCCGCCGACCTGGCCGGTCGCGCCGGGTACGATGTAAGGGGAAAGCACATAGCCCAGGTAAAAGATGCCGTAGAGCAATGCCGCCGAGGTCAGCCCGATGAGGACCGAGGCAAGCGAAGGCGCGATCTTCGGTTTTTGCCAGTAAAAGGAATAGGCGCAGATCAGCGCTACGGAAACACCGATCTTGATCCAGAAATTACCCCACGCCACGCCGAAGGTGATTCCCCAGCAGACAACCGCCAGTAAAACCGCTCCCCAGATTTTCATAGATGGACAACCCGGTCGAGGAAGAGGGCCAGCATCAAGAGCACGCCGAAGACCGTGTCAAACTGCGCGGTGAGCGCATCAGCCATGTCCGGCACTTTCCGCCGGAAGGTTTTGAGCAGGCTCCAGGCCTTGGGGACGGAAAGCAGGATAATGAGTCCCCACAGGCTCATCATGCCCAAAACGATCATGCCGAAAACGTACACGTAGGCGGCAAGGATAAGTCCCGCGAAAATGATCATGCTTTTTTCCAGCCCCACCACGATGCTGAGGGTTTTGATGTTCTGGCGCGCGTCAAAGGCGATGTCGCGCATGTTGTTGGCGAAAAGAACCAGCGCCACCAGCGTGCCGAAGGGGATGGAGATCAAAAGCGGTTTGAGCGATACGGTTTGCGTCTGCACCGCGTAAGCCCCTTCCACCATCAGCGGGCCCCACATCAGAAACACGGCGATCTCACCGAAGGCGCGGTATTTCAGCCCCACCGGGCCCGCCGTATAGAAAACGGCCGTGAGCAGGCCCACGACGCCGATCCAGACGATATGCCAGGACCGGCAGTAGGCGATGACCAGGCCGATGACGGCCGTGAGCGCAAACAGGATAACGGCGCCCATGAGCACCTGCCTGGGCGTCAGCACTCCCGCAACGATGGGCTGCGGCCGGTATTTGACCGTCGGGGCGTCGGGCGTGTCGATTTTATTTTTGGAATCGAAATAATCGTTGATCAGGTTGGCGGCGGCGTGGAAAAAAACGATGCCGACAGCGGTCGCCAGAAACCACGGCCAGGAGACCGGGCCGGTCTCGGCGGCCAGCAGCGTGCCCACGGAAACGGAAATGAGCGACATGGTAAACGACCACGGCCGGGCCACGATGAGGTATTTTTTGAGTTGCATGGTCACTCCTCTTTTTACGGAATACCGGTTGCCCGCCGGTTTGTTCCGGAAGGAAGCTTCGGTTTCCACGAAAGACAACAGACGCCAAACGCTAATAATATCTTGAAATTTGTGTCAAGCATTTTATGGCCGGCGGTTTTCCGGGGGAAGGGAAGAGCTCGTAGCTCGTAGCTCGTAGCTCGTAGCTCGTAGCTCATAGCTCATAGCTCATAGCGGGGAGGGGGTGTTTTGCTGTAGGGCGAACCTTCAGGTTCGCCGAATGGCCGGTAAGGAAACCGGGGCTAAAGCCCCGGGCTACATCGCTCGAGAAGATAGGGCATGGGTTGCAGTGTTGAGCGCTTGCGGCGCGCGCCGGGCGGTTTGCTGAAAAAACGGTTGATAAATTGAGGCAATTGCATTTAAAGGAATAAGGAGGCAAACGGAATTGCCGTGGACCTGCGGTTCGGGAGTCGAATGAAAAAATTATTGTATAAAACGGCGCTTTTTTTGTCCCACCGGTTGGGACTGTGGTTTTTCCGGGTGTTTTCGTGGTGCATCGCGACGGGATATTTTTTCCTGTTTCCGGTCCGCGTCCGGGAAAGCCTCCGGTTTTACCGGGCCCTTTTTCCCGGCAAGAGCTTTGCCCGCCATTTGTGCTGCGTCTGGAAGCAGTACCACAATTTCACCGACGTTTACGTCCACCGCTTCATTCCCTGGGCGGCTGAGGAGGCTACCTTCACCCGCGAAGGCTGGGAATATCTGGATGAGGCCGTGGCCGGCAAGACCGGGGCGATTGTGGTGATGTCGCATATCGGCAACTGGGAACTGGCCGCGCAGAAGCTCAATGAAAAAGGCCTGCCGGTCATGCTGTATCTCGGCGCCAAACACAAGGAGCAAATCGAAAAGCTGCAGAAGGAAAAACTCGCGCAAAGCGGCATCCGCATCGTCACCACGGACGAAAAGGAAAAGTCGCCTTTTGCGCTTCTGGAGGGCGTGGGCTTTCTGCGCGAAGGCGGCATCGTCTCGATGACGGGCGACCGGCTCTGGGGCGACCAGACCTCCGTTGTGGTGAACTTCCTGGGCCATGAGGCGCGTCTGCCGGACACGCCGCATCTTTTCGCGCTGATGAGCGGCGCGCCCCTCATGACGTTTTTCGTTTCCGAAACGTTTCCGGGTCGTTACCACGTGCAGGTTTCCCGGGGGCGGAAGGTCGGGGCCGCCTCCCGCGCCGACCGCAAAAAGGCGGTGCAGGCCTCGGCGCAGGCCTACGCGGACGATCTGGCGCGCTTTGCCGCCGCGCATCCGTTCGAATGGCATCATTTCGAGCCGTTTCTTGGTAAAAAATCCATTAGAATTATTCATGATCAGCAAAAATAGAATTTTCTTTGCGCTGTGTTCATTTTAGTATAAGAAGTAAAAATCATGTACAAGGACGGGGCTGGAGCCGGTTATGAAAGTCAACGAAGTGCCGCAGGACATTACCTATTATGAAGGTGAAAAACGTGCTTGTTATGCGCTCAATGACGAAGGCAAATATGTCGTGGTGAAAAGCACCGGCTGGGAGGCGGAAGATATCGCCAATGGTCTGGCGGTGACGGAACTGGCAGCGCATCTTGAGGAAACCAGGAAAGCCGTACTGGAAGGCAAAAAAAGCCCTCTTTGTTATCACATGGAGCGCCGCCAGATGAATGCGGATATTCTGGGAAAATCGGCGGGAATCGCCGTATTCCGCGTCAAGAGACATTTTCGTCCTGAAAATTTTTCCAAACTTAAAGCGTCCGTGCTCGAGCGCTACGCGCAGGCACTGGCCGTAAGCCTGGTGGAACTCAAAACAGTGCCCCCATCATCTCAAGGAAGGTAACCATTCATTCATGGCGCAAGAACTCACATCCGCAGGTAAGCCTTTTTCTCATCTGCATTCCGCCCACTGTGAAAGCGGCGTTACCGCTGCCCTGTTTCGGGACAAGGGTATAAATATTTCCGAAGCCATGGCCTTCGGCATCGGCAGCGGCATCTTTTTCGGACATCTGCCGTTCATCAAATGGGTGGGGTTGCCGATTACCACCTACCGTTCGCGTCCCGGCACGCTTTTTTCGAAAGTCGCCAAACGTCTGGGGGGAGAGTTCATCACCAAAAAGTATCACCGGTTCTGGTGGTCGGGCGACATCACCAAACAGGGCATGGATGATTTGCGTCGCCTGCTTCGCGAAGGGAATATTGTCGGTCTGACCACCAACATTTACTGGCTTTCCTATTTTCCCGACCGGTTTCGTTTTCAATTCAACGGCCATAACATCATCGTTTTGCGTGAAATTGAGAACGGATTCCGTGTGGCCGACCCCGTGCTGGACCATCCGGTGGATTGCCTGGCCGAAGACCTGGAACGGGCGCGTTTCGCGCGCGGGCCTCTGGAGCCCAAAGGGTATATGTATTATGCCAAATCCGTAAGGCCCGATCCCGACTTCCGTTCGGCCTGCATCACCGCCATGAAGGATTCCTGCAATATGATGCTGCGAACGCCTTTTCCTTATGTTGGCCTGAGGGGAATCCGCTATCTGGCCAAAGTGACCATTAAAAGTCCGGACATCCTGGAGGCGCATGAAGCGCGCCGCAGGTTGGCGAACATCGTCCGGATGCAGGAAGAGGTCGGCACCGGAGGTGCGGGGTTCCGCTTCATGTATGCGGCATTTCTTCAGGAAACGGCCGATCTCTTCGGATCGAGCGAACTGGCTGATCTTTCGCGCGAGATGACCGCCATCGGCGATATCTGGCGCGAATTTGCCGTCGTCTCCGCGCGCATCATCAAGCAGCGCGGACAGACCGAAGAGACATTTGCCAAGGCGGGCGGTCTGATGCTGATCTGCGCCGGGCGCGAGGAGCAGCTGTTCAGGGATTTGGATAAAGTCGCAAGGAACCTCAAGTCGTAAGCTTGCTTTGCATTGTCTGATGAGGAACGGAAGCTGACCTTGGAACCAGATCAAATATTTCATAGCATTGCCGATGTTGATGGGCTGAAGAGGGCGCAGTACACGCCCGATGATCGGGGAAAATATGTTCTGGATACCCATCCCAGTTGGCCGGAAACAGTAGTCAACGGGATGATGGTTTCCGACATAAGAGCCCGTATTGAAGAAGCCAGAGAAGCGGTGCTGGCGGGGAAGAAAAGCCCGCTTTATTATCATATGGCGCGGAGGCAGATGACTCCGGCGATTCTGGCCAGGGCGGCGGGCATTGCGTCATTTCGGGTCAAGAGGCATTTGCGCCCCGAGATTTTCAGCAGGCTTAAAACGTCAGTTTTAGACAGGTACGCCAATGCCTTAGCCGTTACCCGGGAAGAATTGAAAACTCTGCCGAACAGCTAACCAGGAAGGGCACGGTTGTTTCATGACGACAGAACATACAGCCACCGGAAAACCCTATGTCCATTATCATGCAGCGCATTGTGAAAGCGGCGTCACATCGGCATTTTTTCGCGACAAAGGCGTGGATATTTCCGAACCGATGGTCTTTGGCATCGGCAGCGGCATTTTTTTCGGCTACCTGCCGTTCCTTAAAGCGGCAGGGATGAGGGTCAGTACTTTCCGGTCTCAGCCGGGGGCTATCTTTCGTAAAGTGGCCAGGAGACTGGATGGCGATTTTGTTGTGAAGACCTATCGAAATCCGCAAAAAGGAATGGATGAACTAAGGCGGGTCCTGAAAACCGGACAGATTGTCGGCTTAAAAACCAATCTGTACTGGCTTCCCTATTTTTCTGAACGCTTCCGTTTTAATTTTAGCGGACATAATTTAATTGTTTTGCGGGAAACGAAAGAGGGTTTCCGCATCAGTGACCCGACACTCGAGCATCCGGTCGATTGCCCGGCGGCCGATCTGGAACGGGCGCGTTTCGCGCGCGGTCCCATGGAATCGCACGGGTATATGTATTATCTCAAATCCGTCAATCCACATCCTGATCTGCGGCAAGCCTGCATCAAGGGGATGATAGATTCCTGCAACCTGATGCTCAGGATTCCCCTGCCGATTTTCGGGATCCGCGGCATTCGTTTCCAGGCCCGAAAAATCATCGACAGCCCGGATAAGCTTGGTTTTAATGAGGCCTGCCGGCTGCTTGCCGATGTCATCCGCTGGCTGGAGGATACCGGCACGGGCGGCGCCGGATTCCGATATATGTATGCCGCCTTTCTGCAGGAAGCCGCCGAACTTTTACGCTCGGCCGAACTCGCCGGCCTATCTGAAGAGATGACGGCCATTGGCCATGACTGGCGGAAATTTTCCCTGGCGGCCACACGCATCATTAAGCAGCGCAAGCAATTCGAACAGACCTTTGCCGAAGCGGGCGGATTGATGCATGGCTGCGCGGACCGCGAAGAAAAATTCTTCAAAAATCTACGAAAAGTAGCCGGAAAAATGAAGGTGTGAAGGCTGTTTTAATTTTTCACAAAATCTCTTTGCGTCTTGATTAAATTAATATAAGAAAAACAAAAATGTGTATGCAACCAAAGGGAACGGGCCATGGAATTCGAAGATGAAATTTTTAATGACGGGTTGTCGAAAGCGTACTACAAACACAATGACAACGGGCAATATGTCCTTGAGAAAGACGCTCCCTGGGCGGAAAAAGTATCGGTGGCCCTGATCATCTCCAGCAGGCGCGCCCTGCTCGAAGAAATCAGAAAAGAGGTGCTTGCCGGCCGGAAAAGCCCGCTTTGTTACTATATGGAAATGCGGCAGTTGGATCCGGGAATGCTGGCCAAGGCGGCGGGTATTGCAACCTTCCGGGTCAAGAGACATTTGCGTCCCGAGGTTTTTGCCAGGCTTAACCCCTCTGTTTTGGATCGTTACACAAAGGCTCTACGGGTTACCCTGGAAGAATTAAAAACCGTTCCGAACGGCTGAAGTTCAAGGAAGGAGACTGTATTTTTCATGACGGCAGAACTCGCAGCCAACGGCAAACCATTTGTCCATCATCACGGCGCGCATTGTGAAACAGCGGTTACATCGGCTCTGTTTCGCTATCAGGGTATGGATATTTCCGAACCGATGATTTTCGGCATCGGCAGCGGTATTTTTTTCGGTCATCTGCCGTTTCTTAAAATGACAAATCTGCCGATCACGGCTTTTCGGGCTAAACCCGGGGCGGTCTTTCGCAAGGCGGCCAAAAGGATGGGCGTGGATTTTGTGGTCAAGACGTACCGCGATCCCCCAAAAGGCATGGATGAACTAAGACAGGTTCTTAAATCCGGGCAGATTGTGGGTTTAGCCACTAATCTTTACTGGCTTCCCTATATGTCCGAACGACACCGTTGGAATTTCAGCGGACACAACATCATTGTTTTGCGTGAGATAGAAGGTGGCTTTCGCGTCAGTGATCCGACGATTGGCGCTCCGGTCGATTGCACGGCGGATGGACTGGAACAGGCGCGTTTCGTACCCGGTCCCTTGAACCCCCGCGGTCATATGTACTATATCAAATCAATTCGTCCCAATCCTGATCTGCGGCAAGCCTGCATCAACGGGATGAAGGATTCCTGCAACGCGATGCTCAGAATTCCTCTGCCGCTTTTTGGTGTTCGGGGCATTCGTTTTTTAGCCAGGAAAGTCGTAAAAAGTCCCGATAAGCTTGGCTTTCAAGAAGCCTGTCGTCAGCTTGCCGGTACCGTCCGCTGGGTGGAAGAAACCGGCACGGGGGGCGCCGGATTTCGGTACATGTACGCCGCTTTTTTCCACGAGGCCGCCGAACTGTTCGGTTCCAATGAACTTGCCGATTTGTCAAAAGAAATGACGGCAATCGGCGACAACTGGCGTGAGTTTTCCGTGACGGCCGCGCGCATTATCAAACAAAGGGATAAAGAGGGAGAGACCTTTGCCAAAGCCGGTGGATTGATGTTGAAGTGTGCTGACCGCGAAGAAGCATTCTTCAGAAAACTCCAGAAAGTCGCAAGGAAACTCAAAGCATGAATGCCCTGGATATTTCATCGATTACATTCAGTTACGAGGGGGCTTCAGCCTGCGCTTTGCAGAACTTTTCTCTGACCGTTGCCGACGGAAGGATGCAGGCGCTTCTGGGACCCAACGGCGCGGGCAAGTCAACCCTGATGCGGGTCATCACCGGGCAGATGAGGGGCTATTCGGGCGATGTGTGTATCTTCGGGCGTAAAATGCCGGACCGCGGGGCGCTCTCATCGATCGGTTACGCGCCGCAGGCCATTTCGCTGTACAAGTCGCTGACCGCCCGTGAAAACCTTCGTTTTTTTGGAACCATGGCCAATCTCTCCGACAAACAAATTGCCGAGCGATCGGAAGCGGTGCTTGATCAGATCGGCCTTGCCGACCACGCCGGGGAAGCGATCGCCACGTATTCAGGTGGAATGCAGCGGCGTCTGAATCTGGCTGTAGCGCTGCTGCATTCTCCGAAGCTTTTGCTGCTCGACGAGCCGACGGTGGGAGTTGATCCACAAAGCCGCCATCATATTTATGAAACCCTGATTCGCCTGAATGAATCGGGCATGACCATTTTGTTGTCCACGCATATGATGGAAGAAGCCCAGCGCCTGTGTTCGAGTGTCACGCTGGCGGACGGGGGAAAGATGATTTATGACGGCCTGATGTCCGAAATAGACAATCTGGAAAAATTCTTTTTGGAGAAGACCGGGCGGGGGTTGCGTGATGACTAGGCAACTTCGAGAACTGATTCGCAAGGAAATCCTGGTATTGCTTCGCGACAAGCAGACGATCCTGCTTTTGTTCCTGATGCCGGTGGCGCTGATTTTTTTCATGACGCTGGCGCTGAAAGGCGTCTATACGGACAAAATATACGAACGGCAGATCCAACTGGTGATTGAAAACGAAAGCAAATTGCCCAAGGCCAGCCTGCTTGAGCAAAAAATCGGATCCCACAAACAGATTTCCCGCGTTGATCGGCCCGAAGGCATGGATGATGACCGAATTTTCGCGGAAAACAAAGCGCAGGCCGTCGTCAGGATCCCCGGGGGATTTGACGAGGGGGAAAAACCGGTCGAAATAATTTTTGACCCGGTGCTTGATTACGGCTACAAAATTGCCATTCGTTCACTGATGACCAGCCTGACGGTGGAAGTCGTCATGGGTATAGATAACCTGGAAGTCGTCGTCGCCAATTTAATCGTCGAGAAGACAAAACCGAACCGGGAGATTCCCAGCCCGCTGCAGCAAACCGTTCCGGCGTATGCGATTTTTGCGATGTTTTTTATTGCCATTCCCATGTCCATCGGTTTTTTAAAGGAAAAGAATGACGGAACTCTCCAGCGTCTTTTCACATATGACGTCAGCACGAACTTATTGACCCTGGGAAAAATCATTCCTTATTATCTCATTAACTGTTTCCAGTTTGTTTTAATGCTGCTGGTCGGTTTTTATCTGATGCCCCGCATCATCGGTTTCCCTTTTCAATTGGGTGACCATGCGCTGTACCTGATTCCCGTCACCCTGGCGGTTGCCGCCGCCACAACGGGGTTTGGCGTCCTTGTGGCGGCGCTGGCGCGAACGCCCGAGCAGTCTTCAACTCTTGCGGCGACGGGCGCCATCCTGATGGGGGTGCTGGGCGGCATTATGGTGCCGTACTTTGTTATGCCGGTGCTGATGAAAAAGTTGGCGATGATATCGCCTATGTATTGGGCGCATCAGGCATACCTTGATGTATTTTTGCGCGATGCCGCCTTCGGACTAATTTTGCCCAAATTAATTGTATTGACACTATTTGCTGGAATCTGCTTTTATATCGCGGGAAGGAGAGTAGAATGGATTTAGAAAAAGCGTATCAGGAATTAAACGTATCATCCAGGGAGGATCTGATTTTCAAACTCAAAGAGCTTGTAATTCGGGCATGCGAAGTCAAAAACGTTAAGGCCGAAGATGTTCCTACGGATGTGCCTTTTATCGGCGGACCGGGGCCTCTGAAGCTCGATTCGCTGGACGCGATGGAAATCGCGATGGAGCTGCGGTTCACGTTCGGTGTCGAATTGAAAAATGCGTCTACGGCGGCCCAGGCGATGCAATCTTTTGATTCGCTGGCCGATTATGTCATCAACGCGCCGAAGGGTAAGAAGTGAGTCGGGGCGCCGTTCATATTCGCGGGTGGGGCGCCGTCTCCACACTGGGATGGAGCGCAGCAGAGTCCGCGCGCAACCTCATTTCGGGTCTTGTGCATGAGGCGGCGATCTGCTCGTCTGCACATCTGATTCATCGCAATTTTAAAGCGTTTGAAATCGACTTTGACGGCAATCCGATGGAAAAATCGTTTGCCATGATCGACGCTGCGGTCTCCGAAGCCATTGAGCGCGCGCAGCTGTCTCAAGAGGAAATCGCCGAAAGCTGCCTCTTGGTCGGCACGACGGGCGGGCTGTTTATCCGCAACGAGTTCGAATTTACCGAATCCGCGCGGCAGAACCCGGACAAAGAATTGCCGCCGATTTCCTGCCGCAACCGGGGACCGGGTGAAGTGACGCAGATGATCGCGAATAAATTCGGCATCAGCGGTATGACCTTTACCCTCAGCATGGCTTGTGTGTCGAGTTCGCACGCGCTGGTTGCGGCGGCGGGGCTCTTGCAGCAAAAGAAAATCCGCCGGGCGATTGTGGTCGGCTTCGAGCCGCTGTTAAACATGACGTTGCATGGCTTTGCCAGTCTCCTGCTTTACGATTCCGACCGCTGCCGTCCTTTTTGCAATATGCGATCCGGGATGCAGATCGGCGAAGGCGCCGCCTGTATTATTCTGGATGAAAAGGCCGCTAAAACGACTGCTGAAAACCAGTACACCCTGGCGGGCGGCTATCTTTTCAATGACAACAGTTCGCTCACCTCCGCCGGCACGGACGGTGAAATGGTGAAGACCGTTGTGCAGGAGGCCTTGAGAAGGGCGGACATTGCGCCGGAGTCGATTGTGGCCGTCAAAGCGCACGGCACGGGGACCCGCGACAACGATCTTTCCGAAGGCCGGGGACTGGCCAAGGTTTTCGGAGCAAAGATGCCGCCGGTCGTTTCGCTCAAGGGCGCCGTCGGCCACGGCCTGGGCGCGGCGGGCGCGGTGGAAACGGCGCTGTGGCTGTCGTGCCTGGAGGAGGGTGAAATGCCCCGGACGTTCGGCTTTTCCGAAATCGATCCGGAGATCGGTTTCGCGCCGTCGGTCGAAAATCGTTCCGCCCCGGCGGGGGCTTATCTTTTCACCTTTTTCGGATTCGGCGGAACGTGCACGAGCTATGTGATCAACAAGGAATGACGGCAAAAAACGATGACCCTGCATAAAAACCATTTTTCCATGACCGTGATTGCGGCAAGCTTCCTGGGGCCGTCTTTGACGCCCAACGAGGATATGCCCTGGCGGGAGGATGACCTGCCGCAGGACTGCGACGAGCTGGTGCAAAAGACGCTGGGGCAGCCCATGCGCCGCGCGGGCCGCTTCATCAAGATGGTCTGCTCGGGCGCGGCGGCCTGCCTGCAAAAGGTCCCGGCGGAACTGCTCGCGGGAAAGAAAACAGGCATCTTTCTCGCGACGGGGCTCGGCAACGGCGATGAGATCCTGCCGTTCATCACCCAGGTCTTCCTGCACGACGGGGGCTTTCCCCGGCCGAACCAGTTTGCCAATTCCGTAAGCAACGCCGCCGCGTTTTTCCTGGCGCGACAGTGCGGCATCAAGGGCGTGATTCTGACCCTCTCGGACGAGGAGCTGTCTTTTGAGTCGGCCCTGTGGCTGGCCGAGAGTTATCTGGCCGCCGGCGACATCGATCTGGCGCTCGTGGGCGGCTGCGACGTTTACACACCGACGGTGGACGAGTACCGCGACCGGATGAACGCGCACGCAGACAATGCGCGGGCGCTGCCGATCGGCGAAGGCAGTTCCTGGCTTTTGCTGGGCGCTCCGGAAATGGACGGACCGGGCGAAATCTTTGCCGTCGAAATCGGTTCGGACGCTGTGCGGCCGGACGCCTATATCCAAAGCGCCGCTTTTGCCGAACAACTGTCCGGGCTTTTGGAAACGGCGGCGGGGCCGCTGGCCCGCCGGGCGCAAAACCGCTTGCTGCTGCCGGGATTCCGCGTGCGGGACGCCCGGGAGGCAGCCGGCGGACCGGGCCTGCTTGCGCTTCACGATTATCTGCCCCACTGCGGCATTCATCCGACCGCCGCGGCTTTCGGCCTGGCCCGCGCGCTTGTGCAGGCGCCGTCTTCCGTGTTGTTTCACTTTAATTCTTCCGCTACGGGAAAGCCGGCGCTCGTTGCGGCGGCGACGAAATAAGATAAGGATAAACGAGGTTTCTGTGCAGAAAAAGCGCATCGCGCTGGTTCATCCGCGCGGTTTCAACTGGTTTCCAGGCAAACGGGACATTACGGACATCGCCAACCGGATGGTGCCGCAGGGCATGCTTTCGATCGCGGCGTGGCTTTTGCGCGACGGGCGCGAGGTGCTGGTTTACGACGGCCTGGGCCCCGGCGCGCCGGTTGCGCTCGCGAGGCAGGCGGCGGACGTGTTGGCCTGGCGGCCGGACATTGTCGGATTTTCCGCCACGACTTCTTCTTTTCCCGACGCGGCCGAGCTCGCGCGGCTCTTCAAGGAAAGCCGCCCGGACATCGTCACGATTTGCGGCGGCGTTCACGTTTCGGCGCTCCGGGAGAAGCTGCTTACCGCCTATCCGGCATTCGATTTTCTGGCGGCGGGCGAAGGCGAACAGACGCTCGGCGAACTGGCGGCGGGAAACGATCCCGCGCAAATCGCGGGGCTCATCCGCCGGGAGGCGGGCGTCGCCGTCGCCAACGCGCCCCGGGGCCATATTGCCGATCTCGACACCCTGCCGTTTCCGGCCTACGAAAAACTGCGCGGTTTTCCCCGCGACTACCATCTTCCTCTTTTTTCCTACACGCAGACGCCCGGCGCGACGATGATCACCTCGCGCGGCTGCATGTATTCCTGCTCCTACTGCGACCGGTCCGTTTTTCAAAAAGGCTTTCGTTACAATTCGGCCGCCTACATTTACGAGCACATGAAATATCTGCGCGACCGGTTCGGCGCTCGCCACGTCAACATTTACGACGATCTTTTCACCGCAAACCGCAGGCGCATCGTGGAGCTTTGCGAAAAGCTGGCCCGCGCGCCGCTGGGGATGAACTTCAACTGCGCCGTGCGCGTGGGCTACACCGACGACGATTTGCTCGGCATGCTCCGGGACGCAGGCTGTCTGATGGTGTCGCTGGGCATCGAATCGGCCGATCCCGCCCTGCTGGCGCGGCACAAGTCCGGCGTGTCGCTCGACGAGGTGCGCGACACGGTGCGGCGCATTCAGGCTGCGGGCCTGCGCGCCAAGGGGCTTTTCATGATGGGGCTTCCCGGGGAGACGGAAACCTCGATCCGGCGGACCTCCGACTTCATCATTTCACTGGGGCTTGACGACATGAACATGGCCAAGTTCACTCCGTTTCCCGGCGCGCCCTTGTGGTCAACGATCCGGGAAGAGGGGACGTTCGAAGAAGACTGGCGGCTCATGAACTGTCTTAATTTTGTCTTTGTGCCGAAGGGGATTGCGTCAAAGGGAAGACTCGATCAGCTCTACAACGAACACGTCAAACGCTTTTATTCCGATCCGGCCTGGCGCCGGCGCTTCCGCGGCCGTCTGTGGCAGCACCGCCGGAGCCTTTACTATCTTCTGCGCCACCTGCCGTCCTTTTGGTCGGCCAAAAACCAGTTTGAACCGGGAACGGAATCGCCCCGGTAAGCCGGTTGCCGCCGGCCGTCTTTTTGTCCGGCTACCGTTCGGGGAAATCCTTGAGAATCGTTTGATACCGGTCGCCCGCCAGGACCGGCATCAGTTTCTCCCGATCCGGCAGGACTCTGGCGCCCTTGCAGAGGTTGCTGCCCGCCGGCCGGATCCACAGGACGTTGCCTTCCATGCCCGTCCGGGCCGTTCCGGAGCCGTTGAGGCGCTCCATTTCCTTTTCGATGATCTGCAGATACTGCCGGATCACGTCTTCGTAGGAAGAGCGGATGGCCAGGCGGGCTGCTCCGAACGGCCGGTGGGCTTTCAGCGCCGCATAGTCGGCTGCGCGGTTTTCCCGCATGTAGCGCAGGTATTCCAGAATAAAAAAGTCGAATTCATAAAAAGCGGTCATCTTGCTTTTCGAATGGCGGACCCATTCCAGAAAGCCGTCGATGTCCGATCCCTCCGCCGTCTTGAACGCGTCGAGCATGTCCAGGTAGTACCGCGCCCCGTTGTAGTGGGCGTGATACTCCTCCAGCAGGCCGACGACGCCGAAGCGCTTTGTGATCTCGCTTTCCTCGATATAGTCGGAAAAGAGCGGCGTACGCAGGTCTTCGGGAATTTCCGGCGCCAGCATTGGAGAGGGAAACAGAGCCTTGAGCGGAAACGTGACATAAAAGGACCGGCCCGGCGGGAGGTCAAAAAACGCTTCCGCGCGATCCCAGTCCATCAGCATTTTGTTTTCCCGCGTGTGGCGAAACACCAGCAGGCGCTGGAGAGCGAGCGTGATGCAGGAAATGTTGTTGGACATGTCGGACAGGAGATTCGTTTTGCCGTTGTCCGGCTGCAGCTGCTGGAACGTTTCCACGGATTTTCTCATCGTCACGGCCCATCCGCCCTTCCGGGCGCCGTCCAACTCGCGCGGCAGACGGTCATATTGCATGAGCAGCGCCCAGGAAACGGGCGAATATTTCTTCGTCGCGTCTATAGTCCACTGCAGGTTGTCGCCGGCCGCCGGCGACTGCGTCTGGGCCGGCGAAAAAAACGGATTCAGGAGGGCGCAGGCGAGGAATAGAAGCAAAAACGGATGGCGCATAGAGATCAGTCCGGCCTTTTGTCCGGGAGTAAGCGGATCCCGTCGCTCGCGAGGGCGGCGCCGGGAAGAAACAGCATCCGGTCTGAGACAATTAGATTTGCGAAGATGGTAAAAGGATCTTCACTCTGCCGCGTTTTTGGTGATTTCGGTTCTTTTGTAGCATATTTCCCGGGGGAAGGCTATCGGGAAAATGGCGCCGGAGGGCTTTCGTCCGACTCAGGAGGCAAGCTCGTCCGTGGAGAGAATCCTGACGCCGCTTTCCTTCAGAGTCTGCAGCGCCTTCTGCGCGCTGCCGGCCGGGACATCGACGCCCGCAACCGCGTCTTCGAGCACAACCACCTGAAAACCGGCCACGAGACCGTCCATCGCCGTGGTGAAAACGCAGTACTCCGTGGTAAGGCCGGCGATGAAAATCCGGTGGATGCCCCGTTCCTGGAGCCATTCTTCCAGATCCGTTCCGTGAAAGCCGGAATAGTTTTCTTCCTGCGGCCCGACACCGAGACTGACAATCCGGTCTCCGGAGGCGATGATCAGGTCCGGGTGGAATTCGGCGCCGCGGGTGTTTTGCACGCAGTGTACGGGCCAGGAATGGTCCGTCCGGTGCGGTTCCGGAGCAAAGCTGATATGATCGGCCGGATGCCAGTCGCGGGTGAACACCCGCGTTTCAAAGCGTCCGGAAATCCGGTTGATGACAGGGACCACCCGGTCGCCGCCGAGAACCGCCAGGCTGCCGCCGGCAACAAAATCATTCTGCACGTCGATGATCAGCAATGCATCCGTTTTTCCGATATCCATTTTGCCTCCCGTGGTTTTTGCGGAAACTTGTCGAAAAAGTATAGGAGACGCGCCGGGGCCTGTCAAGAAAATCCTGGGAAATCCTGGGAGGAACTCCCGGAGAAAATCCTGGGAGCCGCAGCCCTCCCCGCTTTTTTTCCGGCCGCCCTCACGCGGCAAAAGCGCGCGGCAGCGGAACTTCTGCGGCCTTGACATGCAAAACCACATTCCCTATACTGCGCCGCAAGGACGTTCCAGCGCGAGCCTGCCTGAAACCGGCGTATCCTTGAGCCGGAAAGCCATTCTCCTTAAAGCAGTCCGCCGACCGTCGATGGGGAGAGATCAACGTGACGCTTTTGACTGAATATATCGCCGCCTGTCCTGATTGCGATCTCCTGCAGCGCATCGGCGTCCTTCCGTCCGGCGCGACGGCGCGCTGCCCGCGCTGCGGCCGGGTTGTCGCTTCCGACAAACCCAATTCTCTCAACCGGACGCTGGCTCTCGCCGTGGCCGCGATAATCGCTTTGATCGTGGCCAATGTCACGCCGCTCATGGGCTTGTCGGCCGTCGGGCGCCACGCCAGCACGACGATCCTCGGCGGAATCGTCAAAATGTGGCGCGAAGGACAGGAGATCACGGCGCTGCTGGTCGCTCTGTGTTCCGTGGTCGCTCCGATCCTCTATGTCGGCTTCATGCTGGTTGTCCTGCTGGCCGTCCGCAAGCCGCCCGCGCCCCGGTGGATCGGCGCGCTGCTGCGGTTCTCGGAGCTTAGCCGACCCTGGGTGATGGTTGAAGTGATGATGCTGGGCATCCTGGTGTCCCTGGTCAAGATCGCCGATCTGGCTACCGTGAATCCGGGGATCGGCATGTTTGCCGTCGGCGCGCTTATCGTGCTTTTGGCGGCGATGACGGTCAGCTTCGACCCGCGTGAAGCGTGGGCGCGGATCGCGTGGGTGGACGAACCGCCGCGAAAAGGCCGGTCGGAGGCGCAGGACGAGCCGGTCCGGAAAGGCGGCGGCGCGGGGACAGAGCCTACGGGCCGGCGGATGGGGCTTGCGGCCTGCGGCGCCTGCGGCCTCCTTGCCCGTGCGGCCGGCCGGAACGATCCGGGCTCGTGCCCGCGCTGCGGCGAAATCCTCGTTCTGAGGCGGCCCGGCGCGATCCAGCGCACCTGGGCGTTTCTGATCGCCGCGTCGATTTGCTATCTTCCCGCCAACCTGCTGCCGGTGATGAACACCGCGATGCCGGGGTACGCCGAGGCGGATACGATTATGAGCGGCGTTATCCTGCTGTACGAATCGGGATCGTGGCCGCTGGCCCTGATCGTCTTTGTCGCCAGTATCATGATTCCGCTTGCCAAGATTATCGCCCTGGCCTACCTGCTGGTGACGGTTCAGTTCCGCCGGATCGAAAGCCGGCCGGAACGCATCCGCGTGTACCGGATTATCGAGGTGGTGGGCCGCTGGTCGATGCTGGACGTCTTTGTCGTAACCTTTGTCGTCGCGCTGGTGCAGCTTCAGCCGCTCATGTCCGTGGAACCGGGCGCCGGCGTGGTGTTTTTCGCGGCCGTTGTGGTGCTGACCATGCTGGCGGCCGAAAGCTTCGATCCCCGTCTGATCTGGGATGAAAACGAAAGCGAGGAGGACAGAAAACATGACTGATACCGGGGACCTCAGTAATCTCCCGCAGGCCGCGGTGAAACCGAAAAAGAAAATGCGGCTTTCGGCGGTCTGGATCATTCCCCTGGTGGCGGCGCTCGTCGGTCTGGGCGTTGCCATCCAGAAAATCGTCAATGAAGGGCCGATGATTACCATTGTTTTCAAAAAAGCCGAGGGCGTCGAAGCCGGCAAAACCTTTGTCAAGTACAAGGACGTCAACATCGGCCAGGTGCGGACGGTAAAGCTTTCCGAGGATTTTACCCGTGTGGTGGTGACGGCGCAGATCGACAAAAGCGCGGAAGACCTGCTCGTCGAGGACGCCAAGTTCTGGATTGAGTCGGCGCGCGTGACGCTGAGCGGAATCTCGGGCATGGGGACGGTCCTGTCGGGCAACCACATCGGCCTGGAGGTCGGAAAGTCCGCCCGGGAGCGGCGGGCCTTCATCGGCCTGGAAATGCCGCCGGCCGTGACCGTCGATCAGCCGGGCCGGCAGTTCGTCCTGCAGTCGGACGATCTGGGATCGATCAACATCGGCTCTCCCGTATATTACCGCGATTTCAACGTCGGGCGGGTCATCGGCTACGATCTGACCCGGGACGGCAATTTCATCGAAATCCGGATTTTTGTCAACGCGCCCTACGACAAGTACGTGACGGCCGACACGCGTTTCTGGCATGCCAGCGGCCTTGATGTTTCGCTGGGGGCGAACGGATTGTCCGTGCAGACCAAGTCGGTGCTTTCGCTGCTGATCGGCGGCATCGCTTTTGAAGCGCCCACGCCGGCGACGGATACCCGGCCGGCGCCGGAAAGTTTCCTCTTCACGCTCTTCGACGACCGGTCGACGGCCATCAACAAACATGAAGATGTGGTCGCGAATTTCGTCCTGTACTTCAAGGAACCGCTGCGCGGCCTGTCCGTCGGCGCGCCCGTCACGTTTGCGGGCTTGCCGGTGGGGACGGTGACCGGCGTCGGCCTCGAATTCAATCCGCCGACGGAAGAGGTGCAGCCGCGCGTGGACATTGCGCTTTATCCGACCCGGTTTCTCGCGCACGTCAAAAACGCCGCCGGCGATTTTAAGAAACGCGACCAGGGATGGCGCCGCGACTTTCTGCAGCGGATGATCGACCGGGGACTGCGCGCGCAGTTGCGCAGCGGCAATCTGGTGACGGGGCAGCTCTACGTCGCCCTGGAGCGGTTTCCCGGCGCCCCGAAGGCGAAGAGAATCAACTGGAGCTCGCCTCCCTGCGAGTTCCCTGTCATGACCAGCAGCATGCAGGATCTGGAAACCCGGGTCCACGGCATCATCTCCAAGCTCGACCGTCTGCCGCTCGACGCCATCGGTCAGGATGTGCGCCAGGCGCTGGACACGCTTACCCGGACGTTTGCCGACGCAGATAAAATGATCAACCGCCTTGACGGAGAAATCGCGCCTGAGGTCGCGGCGACGCTCGCGGATCTGCGCAAAACGCTTGCGACGGCCGAGCGGACGCTGGCCGGCGCGGACAGTACGCTGGTGGGCAAAGACGCGCCGGCGCAGCAGGAGCTGCGCTCGGCCCTGCAGGAAATCTCCCGGGCCGCGCGCTCCATCAGCGATCTGGTCGAATATCTGGAAAGAAATCCCAACGCTCTCATCCGAGGGAAAGCCCAGGAGGTGTCCCCATGAAAAGATCCGTAATCCTTGTGCTCTTCGCGCTCGCCGTTCTGACGGCGGGCTGCGCCGTCAAGGCGACGCATTTCTACACGCTGGGTCCCGCCGCTCTCTACTCCGCCGCGGCGCCCGTCCCCTTTGCCGTGTCGGTGGGGCCCGTGACGGTGCCTGCTGTGGTTGACCGGCCGCAGATGGTTTTAAACACAGGCGCGAACCGGGTATTTCTGGCCGAGTTCGACCGCTGGGCGTCACCGCTTAAATCCGAGATCGCGAGGGTCGTTGCCGAAAATCTGACGGCGCTTCTGGGAACGCGGCAGGTGACGGTCTTTCCGCGCATGACGGCTGCGGAAGCATCGTACCGGGTAGTCATCGATGTTTTGCGCTTTGAATCCGTTCTGGGCCGGGCGGCCACCCTGGACGCCGTCTGGCGCGTGACCTCTGCAAAAAACGGCTCCTCCCAGGACGGCCGAACGACGCTTACCGAAGCAGCGCCCGACGCCGGGTACGACGCGCTGGCAGCGGCGCACAGTCGCGCGCTGGGAAAACTGAGCGCAGAGATTGCGGCGGCAATCCGGGAGATGGGTCGGTAGCCTTTTCTTTTTATGCGGTTGGTCTTGTCGGTTGGCTTTGACGGAGCTGCAAGCGGGAAGGCGGACTTTATCCCTGGCGGTTGAGCAGTTCGGCCTGGTGGTGCGAGGCCAGAGCGTCGATCATGGCGCCGATGTTGCCGTTGATGAAGCTCTCCAGGTCGTAGCGGGTGAGGTTGATGCGGTGGTCGGTGATGCGGCCCTGCGGGAAATTGTAGGTGCGGATGCGCTCGGAGCGGTCGCCTGAGCCCACCTGGCTTTTGCGCGCCTCGGCCTGCTGGGCGTTTTGTTTCTGGACCATGGCGTCGAGGAGCCTCGCCCGGAGGACCTTCATGGCCTTGACCTTGTTCTTGAGCTGGGATTTCTCGTCCTGGCAGGTGACGACCAGCCCCGAGGGAAGATGCGTGATGCGGACGGCCGAGTCCGTGGTGTTGACGCTCTGTCCGCCGTGGCCGGTGGAGCGGTACACGTCCACGCGCAGGTCGTTGGGATCGATGTTCAGTTCGACGTCTTCCGCTTCCGGCATGATGGCGACGGTGACGGCGGAGGTATGAATTCTCCCCTGCGCCTCCGTGATGGGGACGCGCTGTACGCGGTGCACGCCGCTTTCGTATTTGAGCCGGCTGTATGCGCCCCGGCCTTCAATCTGGGCGATGATTTCCTTGAAGCCGCCCATGCCGCCGGCGGGTGAAGAGCTGACGATTTCCACCTTCCAGCCCTGCGCTTCGGCGTAACGCGCGTACATGCGGAACAGATCTCCGACGAACAGGCCGGCTTCGTCGCCGCCCGTGCCCGCCCGGATTTCCAGAAAGACGTTTTTGTCGTCGTTGGGATCTTTGGGCAAAAGCAGGATTTTGACTTTTTCTTCCAGGCCGGCGAGCTCTTCCTCGAGTTGGGGGATTTCCTCCCGGGCCAGCGCCCGCAGCTCTTCATCGCTTTCCGCAAGCAGCTCCTTGTTTTCCGCCAGGCGCGTCCGGATTTTTTCGCAGCGGCGGATCGTTTCCACCAGTTCGGTCAGATCCGCATGCTCTTTAGCGTATTTCTGATAGACGCCCTGTCTGGAGACGACCTCCGGATCGGACAAAAGCCCCTCGAGCTCCCGGTAGCGCAGTTCAATATCGCGAAGTTTGTTGAGAATGGTCTCCATAAGTCCGTCCGATGGATTTTGAGGTTGTGGATTAAGGGAAAAAGACGCATTTATAGCGATCCCCTGTGGAGAGGCGACGCTATAAATGCTGTGGAAGTCTTCGAATCATAAGGACTAATGTCCCCGATGGCCCGCCCGTTTGGCGGCTTTTCAGGCGATTATTTTTTGGCGGTCTTCTTTTTGGCCGGCGCCGCGTTGGGTTTGGCTTCGTACTTTTTCTTGAATTTCTCCACGCGTCCCGCCGTATCGAGGATCTTCTGCTTGCCGGTCATAAACGGATGGCAGCTGGAGCAGATTTCGATCTTGATGTCTTTTCTGGTCGAACGGGTTTCAATCACGTTGCCGCAAACGCACGTGATGGTGGTTTCCTTGTAGTCCGGGTGAATGCCTTCTTTCATGGTGCCTTCTTCCTTTCGACCCGGCGCCCGTTCATTCCGGCGCAGGTCCTTGAGTCATTTTCAGCAGACGTGCTGCCTATACCATAAACTTCAAAAATTCAAGCAAATTATTGAGGGCGTCCGCCCCCGTTACGAGTTCATGGATTCCAGGAATTCCTTGTTGGTTTCCGTCTTGCGGATCTTGCTGATGATGAATTCCATGGCGTCCACCGGATTCATTTCCTGCAGGAGACGGCGCAGAATCCAGATCCGGTTGAGGTTGGCCTTGGGGATCAACAATTCTTCCTTGCGCGTGCCCGAGCGGATCAGGTCGAACGCGGGGAAGATGCGGCGGTCGGCGATGCGGCGGTCCAGATGCAGTTCCATGTTGCCGGTGCCCTTGAATTCTTCGAAGATGACTTCGTCCATCCGGCTGCCGGTGTCGATGAGCGCCGTGGAGATGATGGTGAGCGAGCCGCCGTTTTCAATGTTGCGGGCCGCGCCGAAGAAGCGCTTGGGCTTGTGCAGGGCGTTGGAATCGACGCCGCCGGAGAGCACCTTGCCCGAAGGCGGAACCACGGTGTTGTATGCGCGCGCCAGTCGCGTGATCGAATCGAGCAGGATGACGACGTCTTTTTTGTGCTCGACCAGCCGTTTGGCTTTTTCAATCACCATTTCGGCGACCTGGACGTGGCGGGTGGCCGGCTCGTCGAAGGTCGAGGAGATGACTTCGCCTTTCACACTGCGCTGCATGTCGGTCACTTCTTCGGGGCGTTCGTCGATCAGAAGCACCATCAGGACGACTTCCTTGTGATTGGCGGTGATGCTGTGGGCGATGTCCTGGAGCAAAACGGTCTTGCCGGCGCGCGGCGGCGAAACGATGAGCGCGCGCTGTCCTTTGCCGATGGGCGCGAACAAATCCAGCGTGCGGGTGGAGTAGTTTTCCGGATCGAATTCGAGGTTGAGTTTTTCCTGGGGATACAGAGGCGTGAGGTTGTCGAAAAGAATTTTGTCGCGGGCCTGCTCCGGACTTTCGAAGTTGACCTCGTCCACTTTAAGCAGGGCGAAATACTTTTCGCCTTCTTTCGGCGGCCGGACTTCGCCGGCAATCGTGTCGCCGGTCCGCAGATTGAAACGGCGGATCTGCGAGGGCGAGATGTAAATGTCGTCCGGGCTGGGCAGGTAGTTGTAATCGACTGCGCGCAGGAAGCCGAAGCCGTCGGGCAGAATTTCCAGCACGCCGGAGCCGGAGATGACGCCGTTTTGTTCCGCCTGGGTCTGTAAAATGGCAAAGATCAAATCCTGGCGGCGCATGCCGCTGGCGCCGGGAACTTCCAGATCCTTGGCCAGATTGTTGAGCTCACTGATAGGCAGCCTCTTGATGTCTTCGATGTTCATATAGGGTTTCCTTAATGTTGGTATATAACAGGCTCGATATCGAAGAGGGACGTGCTTGTATTGACTGCGTTATTTTCAAGATGCCCACGAGGGCCGTCGCGATGTATAAGCAGTTATGGATTTAATATCGGCTTGTTTATTTGAATATTTGAATCGCTCCAACGGGCAGGGCTAATGTAAGCCTCTGACGAATTGGCCGTTAGGTTATATGAATCGCCGCCGGCTGTCAAGACCTTTTCTTGAACTTTTCTCGGGCGCGGCGCAAATATCCGGACGGGAAGACGACCGGGGCAAGTTTTTTCTTGATTCCTGAGCCGCACTGCACTAAATGATATAAAAATTTTTAACGAAATGAGAGGTTTATATTTTTTATGCAAGATACTCTGTCTCCGGAAGGGCCGCCGGCTGCGACGGCCGCCGCGCTCCCCGAAATTACGCTCGACGAGCTCAGTCCCGAGCTTCAGGCCGCCTGCGGGCGCGCAGGCTGGACGAGTCTGGTGCCGGCGCAAGCCAAGGCCATCCCCTATTTGCTGGCTGATCGCGATGTGATGATTCAGTCGCGGACCGGCAGCGGCAAGACCGGCGCTTATCTCCTGCCGATCATGAAGAAAATCGATCTGCACAAAAACGTCGCCCAGGCGCTGGTTCTGGTTCCCACCCGCGAACTGGCCCTGCAGGTGTCGCGCGAAGCGCAAATGTTGTGCGAGGGAACGCAACTGCGCACGGCGGTGGTTTACGGCGGAGTCGGCTATAACACCCAGCTCGAAGCCTTCAAAAACGGCGCCCAGCTGGTCGTCGGAACGCCGGGCCGCATTCTGGACCATCTGCTCAAAAACACCCTGACGCTGGATCATCTGAAAATGCTGATTTTCGACGAGGCGGACCGGATGCTGTCCATGGGCTTTTATCCCGACATGGTGCGCATCCGCAAATACATTCCGACCGCCAGAATCGCGAGCAGCATGTTTTCCGCCACGTTTCCGCCGCAGGTCGTGCGCCTGGCCGGACAGTTTTTGAAGGAGCCGGAACTCCTGAGCCTGAGCGGCAACGAAGTGCACATCGCCGAGAGCGAACACATTTACTATGTCGTGCCGGGCATGCGCAAGGACCGGTCGCTCGTGCGGATTATCGAAATTGAAAATCCCGCGTCGGCGATTATTTTCTGCAATACCAAAGACGCAGTGCATTACCTGTCCGTCGTTCTCAAACGCTTCGGGTACGACGCCGACGAACTGAGCTCCGATTTGGCTCAGACCGCGCGGGAAAAAGTGATGGCGCGCGTCCGGCGCGGCGCGCTGCGTTTTCTGGTGGCCACGGACGTGGCGGCGCGCGGCATCGATATTCCCGATCTTTCCCACGTGTTTCAGTACGAACCGCCGGAAGATCCGGAAGCCTATATTCACCGCGCCGGCCGCACCGGGCGGATGGGATCCAGCGGCGTGGTAATTTCGCTCGTCGCGGAAATGGAGAGATTCAAGCTGCAAAGCATTGCGCGCTATTACGGCATCGCCATGGAAGAGCGGCCGCTGCCGTCCGACGAGGAGCTCGAACGGGTGGTCACGGAACGCGTGACCGCCCTGCTCGAGTCCCGCCTGCGGAGCCGCGACAACCTGCAGGTAGAACGCATGCAGCGGTTCAAAGCCCTGGCCCGTACGCTCGCGCAGTCCGAAGATGAGCTTGCGATCGTCGCCATGCTGCTGGACGACTACTATCAGCTCACCCTGCACACGCCGCCCGAACAGCCCGCAGCCGAGACCCGGGAAGAAAGCGCGCCGCCCAGGGTTCCGGCCAAGCGACCCAATCGCAGAGCGCATTCCCGGAGCCGAAAGGAGAAAAATTTCCAGCCATGATCCGCCAGCGTCTGCGTCTGTCCGTTTATGCGGTCCTTTGCGCCTGCCTGCTCATGCTCTGGTCCTGCACAACGACGCCGCCTGTCCTCCCGCCGGGCAAGCCGGTCCGGATAGCCGTCGTCCTGGGCGCGGGCGCATCCAAGGGATTTGCCCATATCGGAGTTTTAAAGGTGCTCGAATCGCATAAGGTTCCCCTCCACATGGTGGTCGGCACCTCCGTCGGCTCCTTTGTGGGCAGCCTCTACGCTTACGGCTACAACCCCTATGATCTGCAGATGATCGCCCTCACCCTTCAAAAAGATGATATCGCCGATTACATCATTCCGGACAACGGTTTCATCAAAGGCGAAAAGCTGGAGCACTTTATCAACACGAAGGTGAAATACACCCCCATCGACAAGTTCCGTCTGCCTTTCTACGCCGTGGCCACCAACCTTCAGACCGGCGGCGAAATGGTGTTCGGCCGCGGCAATGCGGGCCGTGCGGTGAGGGCCAGTTGCTCCATTCCGGGCGTCTTCAATCCGGTGACGATCGGCGGCCAGGCGCACGTGGACGGCGGCGTGGTGAGTCCGGTGGCCGTGGAGGCCGCCCGCCGCTGGGGCGCGGACGTGGTTATTGCCGTAGACATCACGTCGAGCGTTTCGCCTAGCGCGCCCGCCGGAACCTTTGAAACCATCATGCAGGCCATCGATATCATGTACAACAAGATGGCGGTTATCCAGTTGAAAAACGCCGATGTCGTCATCAAACCCCGGGTGGGGCACATCGGCTCGAGCGATTTTTCCAAAAGGCACGAAGCGATCATCGAGGGTGAGAAAGCGGCGGCGGACGCGATGCCCGCCATCAATCAGATTCTCGCCCGGTTGCGCCAGGAAGGTCGTTTGCGGTAAGCGTTTGTCGGAAGTGTGCGCACAACTTTTTTCCCGTGTTTCGCGCGTCCGGCGCGGCGCGCTGTCGGCGGGAGCCGGGTATGAAAAAGCCTTTGCGGATATTGCTGGTCGGAAATTCCGAAGACGAGGCGCGTTTGCTTTGCGGAGCGCTGCAAAGAGGCGGTTTCACCCCCGTTTGCCGCCGGGTTGAAAACGACCGGGACGCGGCCGAAGCGCTGGCCGCAGAGCCCTGGGATATCTGCTTGTGCGGCGACGAACTGCCCGGTTTTCCCTATTCCCGGAGCATTCCCTTTTTTCAAAAACACAAAAAGGAAATTCCGCTGATTGTCGTTTCCGGCGCCATCGGCGAAGAGGCCGTGGCGCGGTGCATGCGCCAGGGCGCCCGGGATTTTGTCCGGAAAGATCACTTGTCCCGCCTGGCCCCGGCCGCGGCCGGAGAGCTTGCGGCAGCGGAAAAAAAACGGGCCACGCCCTCTGTTGCCGCGCCGGATGAACATTCAGACGCGCAGGCGGTCGAAGACCTGCCAAAGCGTTTGTCCGGGCAGGCCGCCCGGATCGCGGCGCTTGACGAACAATTGAGAGAAGCCGAAAAGGCGCGCGCCGAAAGCGAAGAAAAACTCCGCGAGTTTATGGAAAACGCTCCCATCGGCGTCTGCATCGCCGATCTTTCGGCCCGTGTGCGCTACGTCAACCGAAAAATCGAGGAGGCGACCGGCTGGTCTCGCGGGGAGCTTCGGAATCAAAACGCGCTGGCGATGGGCCTCTTCGATGAGGAGACCAAGCGCACTCTGCTTGATCGCCTGGCCGCGCGGCTGGCCGGCGACGAGCCGCGGACCACGGAAGTACCCGTCATTCGCCGGGACGGCTCCCGTTTCTGGGTCAATCTGAAAACAACCATTCTGAAAAAAGACAAGGTTCCCCGCGGCCTGCTGCTGGTTTTTATCGATGTCACCGACCGCAAGGAAGCGGAGAAAAAGATCCTGGAAAGCGAGGAAAAATATCGCGCGCTGGTGGAAAACGCCCAGGAGGCGATTCTGATCGCTCAGGGAGGCCTGCTTCGGTATGTCAACCGGGCGGCCGTAGACATGTTCGGCGCGCCCTATGAGAAGATGACGTCGACGCCGTTTGCGGAATTCATCCATCCCGAGGACCGCGAAACGGTCATGTCCCATCATCGGCGGCGGCTTCGCGGGGAGAAGGCGCCTTCCCGATATACGGTGCGGGTGGTGACGTCCGGGGGATACGTGCGGTGGGCTGAAATCCGCGCGACGGTGATGTCCTGGGAAGGCAGCCCAGCCGCGCTGAATTTCATTTCGGACATTACCCAACGCCGGACTGCGGAGGAGAAGCTCCAAGAAAGTGAAGAGCGCTTCCGCGCGCTGTTTGATTCATCGCAGGACTGCGTTTATGTAATTGATCTGGCGGGCGGTTTCATCGACGCCAATGCGGCGGCTCTGCAGTTGCTGGGCTACGACCGCTCCGAGATTCCGTCGCTCAACATCCTGTCGCTCCTCGACGAAGCGGATCTGGCCGACGGAGTCACGGAATTTGCGGAAATCGTGCGCACCGGTCATCAACATTTTGTGGGCGAACACACCTTGAAGACGAAAGACGGCGGCCGGATTTTCGTGGAAACGCGCGCATCGCTTGTGTACCGCGACGGAAAGCCTCACGCCGTTTTGGGGATCGCCCGGGACACCACCCAGCGCCGGACGGCGGAAATGCAGCTCCGCCGGTATGCCGACGAGATCAGCGATCTGTACAACAATGCCCCCTGCGGGTACCATACCGTCGGTCCCGACGGTACGTTTCGCCGCATCAACGACACGGAGCTGAAATGGTTGGGCTACGAGCGGGAGGACATCGTCGGAAAGAAAAAATGGAGCGACCTGATGACGGCGGAGAGCGCCGCGAGATACCGGAAGATCCTCCCGGTTGTCCGGCGTCGGGGGGAAAAGAGCGACGTCGAATTCGACATGGTCCGCAGGGACGGGTCCGTTTTTCCGGTGCTGCTCAACGCCAGGGCCGACCGGGATGACCGGGGCCGCTTTCTCCAGATCCGATGCACCACATTTGACATCACGCAGCTTAAGAAAACCCGCTTGGAACTGCACGTCAAGCATGAAGAGCTCACGCGGGCTTATGACGATTTGCGCCGGAAGCAGGAGATGATTATCGCGCAGGAAAAGATGGCGTCCATCGGCATGCTGGCCGCGGGCGTGGCTCATGAAATCAAAAATCCCCTGGCCGTCATCCTGCAGGGTGTGGATTATCTGCAGGCGACGCTCCGGGCCGGCCGGCTGCAAAAAGAATCTCTCACCCGGCTCAACCAGGCGGTGCAGCACGCCGACCGGATCGTCCAGGGGCTCCTCAGCTTCGCCCGCCAGATGCCGGTGGCGCCCGTCCGGCAGGACATCCGGGCGTTGCTCGACGACTCCCTGATTCTGACGGAGCATGAATTTCACGCCAAAAATATTTCACTGGTGAAGGAGTATCCCCCGGATCTGCCGGGTGTTGCCGTCGACGGCAACCAGCTCAAGCAGGTGTTTGTCAATCTGATTCTGAACGCCATCGAGGCCATGCCTGCGCGGGGGGAGCTGACCATCCGCGCGGAACTGCTCGCGAAAAGCAAAGGGAAGCAGGTCGTCCGGATATCCTTCCGGGATACCGGGCGCGGCATTCCGACGGATCGGATATCGAAAATTTTTGACCCCTTTTACACGACGAAAGCCGTCGGCAACACGGGGCTGGGACTTTCCGTTTCCAAGGGAATTATTGACATGCACGGAGGAATCCTATACGCTGAAAGCGAAAACGGTAAAGGAACCAACATGGTTGTAGAACTGCCGGTGACGTAGCCTGGCGCGAGAGTATTTTATGGCAAAACCCATTCACATCCTGGCTGTCGACGATGAGGAGTCGTTTACCTTTTTCGTCAAGCTCAATCTGGAAAATGAACCCAAAGCCCGTTTCCGGGTCACCACGGCCGCGACCGGCGAGGAAGGCCTGCGCCTGGCCAAGATGCACAGGCCGGACCTGATCCTGCTGGACATCATGATGCCGGACAAATCCGGCGCGGAGGTTGCCGAGGAACTGCTGCGGGATCACCGCACCAGGAACATCCCGATCATTTTCGTCACGGCGCTGGTAAAGAAAGAGGAAGTGCGACCGGAAACAGGCATGCTGGGCGGACGGGAATTTATCGCCAAGCCGGTCGGCAGCGCGGAACTGATCCGCAGGATCGAAACAACTCTTCACATCTAATGCTCTGACCATACGTTAAAAAAGTGTTTTCCGCCGGTTTAGCCTGACGGCCCCGGCGGCGGCCTTTAAAAGCTCTGCCAAGAACATCACGGCGTTTTCGATTCTGGGTGTAAACGGCGTCATTGCCGGAAACACCATCACGCTGACGCTGCTTTCCAACTCCCACTGCGACAGCTGCGCCCACAGCCAGAAACTCAACTGCGTTTTGAAGGGCCGTGCCGCCTGGTGGTTGTGAGCCCGGCTGGCCGGCGGCGTTATTTGCGCAGATTGTATTTGATCATCTTGAGCTGCAATCCCTTGCGGCTCAGCCCCAGCAGTTTGGCGGTTCTGGTGACGTTGCCTCCCGACTCTTCCAGGCACTGGACGATCATCTGCTTTTCCGCGTTTTCCATGTGCGTCCGCATCCGGTCCTTGAAGGGTTTTTTATCGCCCGACGTTTCGGCCAGAGCCTCTGCTTCCAAACCGGCCTTGAATTCCGGCGGAACCTCGTCGACGGTAATGAGCGGCGTTTCGGCCAAAAGCATCATCCGTTCGATCAGGTTTTCCAGCTCCCGGATATTGCCGGGCCACGGATAACGCAGAAACATCTCCGTGACCGCGGGATCGATGCCGGCGACGGCCAAATCGAGCTTGCGGTTGAATTTCTCGATAAAGAACTTCACGAGCGGCAGAATGTCGTCCGTCCTTTCCCGCAGTGGCGGCACGGTGATCGGAAAAACATTGAGCCGGTAAAACAGGTCTTCGCGGAAGGATCCGTCCTGCACGCTCTGCTGCAGATTGCGGTTGGTGGCGGCGATGATGCGGACGTCCACCCGGATCGTCTTGAGGCCGCCGACCCGCTCGAATTCCTGTTCCTGCAAAACGCGCAAAAGCTTCACCTGCATGTCGCGGGGGATTTCCCCAACCTCGTCGAGAAAAAGCGTGCCCTTGTGCGCGAGCTCGAACCGGCCCGGCTTGGTGATGGCCGCGCCCGTGAAAGCGCCTTTTTCGTAGCCGAACAATTCGCTTTCCATCAGCGTTTCGGCGATGGCCGCGCAGTTGATTTTGATGAGCGGATTTTTTTTCCGGGGCGAATTGCGATGGATGGCCTCGGCCACCAGCTCCTTGCCGGTGCCCGTCTCTCCGGTGATCAGAATCGTCGTGGTCGTGGGCGCCACGCGTTTGATCGCATCGAAAACCTCCAGGGTCGATTGACTCGCGCCGATGATGCCGGCGCGTTCGATGTCCTCCGGGGGCAGGAGCAGCTCGTTTTCCTTCAGGTTGCGCGTCTTGATGGCCTTGGAGACGACGTTTTTCAGCTCTTCGAGTTCGAACGGCTTGGTGATGTAGTCGAGCGCGCCTTTTTTCAGCGCCTCGACGGCCGTCGCCACTGTGCCGTGGGCGGTGATGATGATGACGGGGATGTCCGGGTATTGCCGGCTTGCGCGGTCGAGCAGCTCCATGCCGTCGATGCGCGGCATCTTCAAATCCGTCACCACGGCGGCGACCGGTCCGGCCTCCAGGATCCGGAGCGCTTCCGCTCCGTCGGCGGCCGCCGTGACCTCGTAGCCTTCCTTTTTCAGCATGGCGGCAAGCACCAGGCGCATGTTCAGTTCATCGTCAACGATCAGTATCCTGTTCATGGCTTCCCACTATTCGAACTTGGCGATTAAATCAAGGCGCATTGTGATCAGTTCCGGCCGGCGGCGGCCAGACGGATGAAAAAGACGCTGCCCTGTCCCGGAACCGACTTGGCGCGGATAGCGCCGCCGTGCTCCCGGATGATCCGTTGGGAGATGGCGAGTCCCAGCCCCACGCCTCTTTCCTTGGTCGTGTAAAAGGGTTTGAAGATGTTTTTCAGTTCCTCGGGGCCGATGCCCCGGCCCGTGTCCCGGATCAGAATGCCGACGGCCGGACCGGCGCCGGTTTCGATTCGGGAGGTTCGGAACGTCAGCGAGCCGCCGTCGGGCATGGCTTCGATGGCATTGAGCGCGATGTTGATGATGACCTGCAGGATCTGCTGCTCGTCGACCCGGACCGGCGGAAGGGCGTCGTGCAGTTCCTGCTGGATGGTGATCCGGTCGGCCAGACGGTTGGCGCCGATGATCGCAATCGCTTTGGCGACGATGACGTTGATGTCCTGCGCGACGATTTTGCCGCTTCCCGGACGGGCGTAGTTCAGAAACTGGCTTACGACCGCGTTGAGGCGGTTCACTTCCTCGATGATGACGTTGAGCAGCTGGGTCTGCTCTTCCGTAGCCGCCTCCGATTGCAGGTACTGCGCCGCGCCCTTGATCGACCCCAGCGGATTGCGGATTTCGTGGGCGAAGACGGGCGCCATTTCGGCAAGCAGCAGGGCTTTTTCCCTTTCCAGCTTCTCGTCGAACTCATAGAGCGAAGTGAAGACGTCTTTGCTGTCCGGATACAGCAAACTGAAGATCTTCTTCAGAATCATTTTGACCGGCGTCACGGAGATGACGATCAGAAACGACGTCATGATCACGCTGGTGAACGACGGCAGGGGGATATTGAAAAAGTACGCCACCAGGTAAAAGATGAAGGCGCCGATGAGCGTACAGACAAAGATGACGAGCGCGCGGGCGAAAAAGTCGTGCAGTTCGGAAAGCTGGGGGTAGGCGATCACGAGCAGCGTGAAATACAGCAGGGCGGACAGCACCAGGCCGGCGACCGGCGGAAATGACCAGCCCGCAGCGCCCAGCAGATCGACCGAGCAAAGCAGGGCGGCCGTTGCACAGGCGATGAGCAGGTAGCGCAGGCGTTTTTTCTCCGCGCTGGGCTCCAGCCGGCGGACATGGCGCCACAGGGCGCCGTAACAGACCGCGAGCACGACGCACGTGTAGGCGACGAGCGCCCATCCCAGCCAGGGCTGTCCGGCCAGCGGCGTCAATCCGGCGACGATACCGGCGGCGCTCAGGACGGATGTGAGCGCCACCGCTCCCTGGGTCAGAAAGGAGGCATGGCGGGTCAGATGCAGGAAAAACCGGACGGCCAGCGGCGCGATGGCCGGCAGGCCGACGGTCGCGACAACCGCCCAGAAGTCCGGTGCAAACAGTCCCCGGAAAAAAACCGCCGCCTGGTAAAGAAAAACCGCCAGGCAAAGGACCGCAAAGGATCTGTGCAGCCTGTCCGTTTTTCCGGTGATGAAAAGCGACAGAGCGATCGTAAAGCTGGTGGCCGCCAGTGTAAAAGTGTCCATGAACAACCCTCGTTTCCTGATGGGCAGCTATATAACGCAGAAACCACAAAAAACTAAGAAATAATTTTTGTGCCGGTTTTGCCTGGAGAAAGCGCCCCGACGGGACGGCAGCCCGGCGGCGCGGCCGCGCCCGGAAACGATTGACTTTTTCCATACTCTGATTTAAGAGCCGGAGAAAGATTAAACAACAATGCAAAGGGGTGGTGAAGTTCATGAAAAAAAGAGATTTACTGAAAAAGGCGGTCGAACATATCGATATCAAGGCCATTGACGCCGTGCCGATGATCGAGGCCATGAAGAAGATGTCCTTTTCCGCCCGCGATCTGGCCAATGCGGCCGATATTTACGACCGGATGCTCAAGGAGAAAAAATGCGCCGTCATTCTGACGCTGGCCGGTTCCACCAGCGCCGCCGGCTGCATGCAGGTTTACGTCGATCTGGTGAAGAACAACATGGTGGACGCCATCGTTGCGACCGGCGCGTCCATCGTGGATATGGATTTTTTCGAGGCGCTGGGATTTCAGCATTACCAGGGAACGCCGTTTGTGGACGACAAGCTGCTGCGGAGTCTCTACATCGACCGGATCTACGACACGTTCATCAGCGAGGACGACCTGCAGCACTGCGACCGCACGATCAAGAAAATCGCCGATGCGCTTGAGCCGCGTCCCTATTCCTCCCGGGAATTCATCGCTGAAATGGGAAAATACCTGACCCGGCACGCCAAGAAGAAAAATTCGCTGGTGCAGGCGGCCTACGAAAATAACGTGCCGATTTTCTGTCCGGCCTTCTCGGACAGCTCCGCGGGCTTCGGGCTGGTGCTGCATCAGGTGGAGCATCCCGACAGCCATGTGTCCATCGACTCCGTCGCGGATTTCCGGGAGCTGACGCAAATCAAAATTTCCGCCGGCGCCTCCGGCCTCCTGATGATCGGCGGCGGCGTTCCGAAAAACTTCGCGCAGGACACGGTGGTGTGCGCGGAAATTCTGGGCCACGACGTGCCGATGCACAAATACGCCATCCAGATTACCGTGGCGGACGTCCGCGACGGCGCCTGTTCGAGCTCCACGCTCAAGGAGGCCAACTCCTGGGGCAAGGTGGATTCCTCCTGCGAGCAGATGGTGTACGCGGAGGCCACGACCGTTCTGCCGCTTCTGGCGAGCTACGCCTACCACAAGGGAAGCTGGAAGACGCGCCGGAAATGGGAGCTGGCCCGGCTCTTCGACGCGAAGCGCAAAACGCCGGTTGCCAAAAAGAAAAAGTAGTCCGGATTTTTCAAGCGGGCCTGCAAAAGCCCGCCTTTCGCCTGAAAAAAGAAAAAACCCGCCGGAAAGGCGGGTTTTTTGACGCTGTGGAGCGCCAGAGGAACGAGGGCTTTTCTGCAGAATGTCATTTGTCATGGACGATTCGCAGACAACCGAATCACCCCGCTGTCATGCTTCGATGAAACGGTAGCTGATCTGCGTTTCGTTGGGTTTGCTTACCGCAGCACGCAGCTTCATGCCGACGGCGACCTTTTCCCGGGGAATGCCGGCGAAGGCGGGAAACCAGTGCTGTTCAAATACTTTTCTTGCAAAATGTTTCTAAATATATATAATTAACACAAGTGATAATTATATATGCTTAGTAAGAATGTAACCAAATTGCAGGAATTGAGCAAAAAGCCGTATTTTACGCTGCGTGATGTGGCTCAGACGTTCGGCCTTCTCCAGGCCTCCGCACGCGTATTGTGTAGCCGTTATGTCCGGCAGGGGGTGCTGATCAGGCTTAAGAACAGTTTCTACACAACCGCCTGGAAATGGGACGCTCTGACGCGCCGGGATTTGTTTGAAATCGCCAATGTATTGCAGGTTCCTTCTTATATTTCTCTAATGACGGCCCTGGCGTATCACAATGTGACAACACAGGCGCAGAGCAATTATCAGGAAAGCGTCTGCCTGAAACGTTCGATTGCTTATCATGTCCGGGACGCTGTTTTCAGCTACGTCAAATTGCAGAGCCGGTACTATGGCGGCTTCATCAAAATAGACGGCATATTTATCGCCGACAAAGAAAAGGCGTTTCTGGATGCGGTCTATCTTTATTCGTTCGGTAAGTATAAGTTCGATATCGAGTCGCTGGACATGAAAAAACTGGAGTTGAAAAAAATAAAGAGTTTTGTAAAAGTTTACCCTGAGAAAACAAAAGAAACGGTGAAAAAGCTGTGCGGGATTTAATTCAACACGAGCAATTTGAGCTGGAAGTACTCGATCGGCTCAACAGCGGAAGATTTCTGGCCAACCTGGTTTTCGGCGGAGGCACCATGCTGCGCTTATGCCATGGACTGGATCGCTACTCGGTTGATTTGGATTTCTGGATTATGAAAGATGTCGACTGGACCAAATATTATCGCCGACTGGAAAAATGCTTACTGCAATTTTATGCACTTGCCGATTCCGCGAACAAGCATTTTACAATTCTATTCGAATTGAAATCGCCGCAATATCCAAGAGCGCTCAAAATAGAGATTCGCAAAGAAAAAAAGATGATCAAGACCGAAACCAGCATCGCTTACAGCCCAAACTCCAATATCCAGGTTTTACTCAATACGGTGGCGCTTCCGGATATGATGACGTCAAAGATCGAGGCCTTCATCAACCGTAGAGAAATTCGCGATGCATACGATATTGAATTCTTATTAAAGAGAGGCATACCCCTGGCTGCTGAAAATGCACTCCTGGATAAATTACAGGAGGGGTTGGAAAAACTCGGGAAAAAGGATTATTCCGTGAAGCTGGGTTCATTGCTCGATGCATCAGTTCGCAAATATTACATGGAAAACGGATTCCGCATCCTAAAATCGAGCCTGCGGGACAGACTTGTGGAAGCGGGGCCGAATCTTTCATCGTAGCGTATCGCATTCAAGAATAGTGAACGGTTGATAAATGGGGGCCTTTTCCAATTAAACGAATGGTGAGAGCGATGAAGGTATCATTTCAAGCTGAATCTCCTCGGATCTTACGATGGAGAAGAAAGATGCGCATGGCGGGAAAAGCCGGCGAAGGAGAAACTCTATGAAACTGACCTCCGATTTTGTCGGCGCATCCCTCAAAGAATACACCTGCACGGTTGACGCCCGCTGGACCATGAACTATGCGGCGGCCATAGGCGATGCCGATCCTGTCTACTTCGATGACGAGCGCCCGGAGGGGATCATCGCGCCGCCTCTGTATCCCGTGGCGCTCACCTGGCCGATTGTGGAGCACATCACGGATTATCTGCGCGCGGACGGATTTCCCCAGGAGGTGCTGTTTACCCAGGTGCATTACAGCGAGCACTTAACCCTGCACCGGCCGGTTGCGCCCGGCATGCATCTCGCCATCAACGGCGTCATTGCCGCCATTTTGCCGCATCGGGCGGGGACGTATGTCGTGATCCGGTACGATGCGCTGGACGACGCCGGCCGTCAGGTTTTTACCGAACACATCGGCGCCATGATGCGCGGCGTCGAATGCGCGGACGCCGGAAAAGGCGGGTCATCCCTTCCGTCCGTTCCGCTCCGGGAAAGCGAGTCCCTTTTGTGGGAATCCGTTATTCCCATTTCTCCGCTGGCCCCTTTCATCTACGACGGCTGCACGAGAATTCATTTTCCCATCCACACCTCCGTGCAGTTTGCGCGCCGCGTGGGCCTGCCGGGGATTATCCATCAGGGGACGGCAACGCTTGCCGTGTCCGTCCAGAACATCCTCCGCCGAGAGGCGGGCGGCGATCCGCGCAAACTGGCTTCCGTCTACTGCCGTTTTTCCGGAATGGTGATGCCCGGATCGTCCATCCGGGTTTGCCTGACCGGCAAAAACAGAGGCGAGGGCGGGACGGATCTGTTCTTCACCGTGTCCAACGCTGAAGGAAAAAAGGCGATCAGCGACGGCTACATGCGATTAACCGACTAAAGGAGGAAGCGTATCATGACCTGGGAAAAGCTCGATCAAACGTGGCGCTATGTGGAGAAATGGGCCAAGGCCAGGCCGGATGCGGATGCTCTGGTTTTTGGCGATGAAAAATTAACCTGGCGCGGGTTTGCCGCGCAGATGGACGCGGTGGCCCTGGCGTATCTGGAAGCCGGCATCGAAAAGGGCGACCGGATCGCGCTTTTGTCCATGGCGCGAAACGAATTTCTGACCACCTACATGGCCGCGGGCAAGGTTGGGGCGATCTGGCTGGGACTTTCGCCGAAATACACGCAAGACGAGCTTCGCTTTCAGCTCAACGATTGCCGTCCCAAATTGCTTATCACGCTTCGCGAGTACATGGGAAGCGATCTTGCCGGGACCGTCGGCGCTCTGCAGAAGGATTGTCCGTTTTTGGAAAAAGTTCTGGTGATCGGCGAGCCTTTCGACGGCGCCGGGAGCTTTGCGGACTATGTCGCAAAACCGCGGCAGAACCTGGACGCCGCACTTGTCCGGAGAGCGTCCGAAGTCGCCGAGACGGATGACGCGCTGCTTTTGTACACGTCGGGATCGACCGGCAAGCCCAAAGGGGTGGTCCATACCCACCGCAGCATTGTGGAGAACATCAAAGTGGAAGTTGATAAATTCTTCTTCGATGAACACTCTCGGGGGCTTCTCCACTTCCCCATCAATCATGTGGCGGCGGATGTCGAAATCGGATTCGGGGCCATCATGTCGGGCGGCTGCATTGTGTGCATGGACAAATTCGATCCGGCCCAGACCCTGAAAGTCATCGAGCAGGAAAAGATCACGCATATCGGGCAGGTGCCCGTGATGTTTTTGCTGGAGTTCAAACAGCCGGAATTCTGGACGTGCGATTTCAGCAACGTCAAAGCCTTTGTCTGGGCGGGAGCGGCCGCGCCGAAGATCATGATCGATCTGCTTTCCCCCATCTGCCGGAAGTCGGGGGCCAAACTCATCACCGGCTACGGCAGCACGGAAGTCTGCGGCTTCATCACCTACACCGGACCGGAGGACGGCACAGAGACGCTGCTCAAGACGGTCGGAAAAATTGCCGAGCCCTTTGAACTGAAAATTGTCGATCGGGAACGCCGGGAAGTCGCCGCCGGCGTTATCGGCGAAATTGCCGTGCGGGGTCCTTTTCTGATGAAGGGGTACTACAACAATCCCAAAGAAACGGATAAGGTTATTGACCGGGAAGGCTGGTATTACACGACGGATTTGGGCTTCAGGGACGAGGGCGGATATGTGCATATCACCGGCAGACTTTCGGAAATGTTCAAAAGCGGCGGCGAAAATGTGTATCCGCGGGAAGTGGAGGAGGTCATCGAGACGCATGCGGCGGTGCTCTTTGCCGCTGTGATCGGAGTTCCGGACGACATCTATCAGGAAGTCGGCTGGGCCTTTGTCATGCCGACGCCGGGGCAGAATGTCACGGAAGACGAGCTGCGCGATTTGTGCAAATCCGCACTGGCGAACTTCAAGGTGCCGAAAAAATTCTTTATCCGTCCCCTGCTGCCGCTTCTGGCGAGCGGCAAGGTGAACAAGCTGGCCCTGAAGGACGAAATCCGGGAGATAATGAAAAAATAAGGAAATCATCGCGACAGCCGCACCGGTCATACCGGAAGCGCGCTGCAAGAAGCCGTCCGAGATCGCGGGTATGCCGGCCGCTGTCAACGCAGGTGCTGTTCAGGACGTTTAAGTAGAGCCCGGGACTGCGTTGTTTACTTCTATGTTTTTCTGCCGCCGCCGCTGATCCTGCAAGCTCCTTTACACAATTCGAATCCCCGTTTTCAGAATCTCTTTGACGAAGTAATCGCTGTCGTTGAAGTCTTCCGGACGGTAGGGCATCGGGAGACAAAACATTAAAAAATCTGACGGCACGGTACGGAATGGAGAAAAAACAAAAAACCCGCCGTCGCCGGCGGGTTTTTGTGTTTCTTTGGATCATGTCGGATGAGGGCTTGGTGGAGATGAGGAGGATCGAACTAATATTATAACTATATATAATAATTATAATTATTAATATAGTTATTTTCAACATACCCCCAAACATACCCCCAAACTTTCATATCTTGCCTTATTAATCGCGTTCCGTCTTCCATAAATTCCATCTCTGATTATTCTGGGAGAATATTGCATGCTTGAGAAAAGATCGGCGGTTTGGTATACAATAATCAAACAAGTATGGAGTGCTTACATTCGAAAAAGAAAATAATAAAAATATGAAACAAGATATTCGATATAATCCGCTATATTCTCTCACTGAAGTGAGCCGCTATGCTCGCATACAGCCGGCAACTTTGCGATTATGGACGAAAAAAAATAGCATTGTTATGCTTCCAATAAACGAAGGATTGGCACCCCTGAGTTTCATTAATCTGATAGAATCGCACGTCTTGGTTGCTTTACGGCGCACGCATCAAGTACCCATGCAGCGCATCCGTAGGGCTGTTGATTGGCTGCAAGAGCAATATAACACTAAGCATCCCCTTGCGGAATTGGATTTAGAGACGGATGGGCATGATGTGTTTATTCGCGAATTAGGTCTTCCAATCAATGCCTCCAAACATGGGCAAAGTGCTTTCGCGGAGATTCTTGCCCGTTATCTCAAGCGCATCGATCGTGATAAAAATAACATTCCGATCCGTTTTTACCCATTTCCATACGATGCATCCCCTAAAACAATCGTAATGGACCCATCTGTGGCATATGGCCGGCCAGTCATTAAAGGGACCCGCATAAGCACACTCATGGTATTTGATCGTTATAGTGGCGGTGAAAGCTTGAACGATATTGCCGACGATTATGAGCTTACCATCCCTTATGTGGAGGAGGCCCTTCGGTGCGAGATCGAACGTCGGGCAGCTTAACACTTCTACTTGATGAAAATTTGTCTGGCCGTCGCATCATTGAAGGATTAACTGCTTATGGTATCCCAGTAAAACCCCAAACTGATATCATGAAACGTGGAATAACAGATGAGGAAGTATTGGCTGTTCTTTCTCGTTATCCAGATTATTATCTACTGACTAAAGACAGCGATTTTCACAAAAAACCTATGGTTAAGACAGCGCTTATCCATCATGGTATTGGAGCTTTCGTGATTACTGCACACAAAGGTAAGACCGCGAACGAACTTGTCAGTCTAATGAATAATGCATGGCACCGTGTTATGCGATTTGCCGAAAAACATAATCGTCCATTCGTGGCCAAAATTTTAGCGAATGGTCATGTGGACGAGGCATAATAGTTAATAAAGAGCATCTCATAATTTGCCTGCGATAGTAATGCACTTAAAAAGAGGCGGATGTTTTCGCACCGGCCCAGGGCCTTGATCATATACGCCTCACTGCCTTCTGCCATACAACGCGGATGTGCGTCATGTTGGTGTTGATCCTGTCCACGCAGTTACGGCGTGGATTCCTTTACCGTTCTGTGCCCGGCAAACGGCTTGCGACGTTGACCGTGGATGCACGATCTATAGTTTGCCCTTGTGCTGGTAAGTCCTAAAATGGGCGCACCGACTGTGTACCTGGGCAAGGGTATCTTTCGTGCTGCCGGATCCGGGAGTAACACAGGAATGATTTCACCTGGTCGTCGTGCACAACATTTTCATTCGTGATCTTTCGGCACCGGTCAGGTTTAGCACATGCTACATCGGGTCATCGGAAAAATGCGGGTGCCGCCGGCCAGCCAGGAAAAAGAATGCTTTCCCATCAGACCCCCGGCACACCCCTGAAAATCAAATCTGGGCGGCATGGGTCCCTTCTTATCTACTTCGTACATGCAATTCACCATATAAAAAAAGGGGACCCTGGCAGCAGCGCCCATGCTCCCTTTTTCGATTTTCCCTATACAAAAACAGTTGCCGCCAAAATTTTAAGGGAGTTTTAAAAACGTCAGCGGCATTCAACATTACATTTTTCGTTCAATATTCGTTGACATAGGATAATGATAGTTTTATGGTGCATCGTCTAACAAGAAACAACTCGTCAAATTGATCTTTAACAACAATACTCCACAGGTATTAATATTAAATTCCCAATGGAGCCCACATGAATCATAATGGTAATAATATAGAATCACAGCTCTGGGCAGCCGCGGATGAACTGCGGGCCAATTCAAAACTAAAATCCTCGGAATACTCCGTTCCAGTGTTGGGACTGGTCTTCCTGCGTTACGCTGATCATAAGTTTCAGACTGCCGCAAAAAAATTAGAGGGCTCGGGTGGCGGAAGGCGTAGGATAGGACCTTCGGACTATCAGGCTAAAGGTGTGCTGTATCTGCCCGAGGCGGCACGTTTCTCGGCGTTGATCCAATTATCCGAAGGGGCCAATATCGGCGCGGCCATCAATGATGCCATGCGCTCCATCGAAGCGGAGAATCCCGACCTCAAGGACGTACTACCCAAGACCTACAACCGCTTTGAGAACTCCCTGCTTAAAGAACTGCTCAAAACCATGAACTCCGTCCCCATGGACATCGAGGGGGATGCTTTCGGGAAAATTTATGAATACTTCCTAGGCCATTTCGCCATGAGCGAGGGACAAAAGGGCGGCGAGTTCTTTACCCCCACAGCAATCGTCCAACTCATTGTCGGTATTATCGAACCATTCCATGGTCGCATCTTCGACCCTGCCTGCGGTTCCGGCGGTATGTTTGTGCAAAGCGCCAGGTTTGTCGAGGAGCGTAAGAAGAGCCCAGGGGCCGAGCTCAGCATTTATGGGCAAGAGCGCGTTTCTGAGACCGTTAGGCTCAACAAGATGAACTTAGCCGTGCATGGCCTGGCCGGTGACATCCGCCAGGGCAACGCTTATTATGAAGACCTGCATAAATCAACCGACAAATTCGATTTTGTTATGGCCAATCCTCCCTTCAACGTGGACAGGGTGGACAAGGACAGGCTCAAGGATGATCCGCGTTTTCCCTTCGGCCTGCCCCGCGCCGACAACGCCAACTACCTCTGGATTCAGCTTTTCTACAGCTCACTAAATGAAACAGGCCGGGCCGGATTTGTCATGGCCAACTCCGCCTCCGACGCTCGTGGTTCGGAACTGGACATCCGCAAGCAGATCATAGAAGCCCGCGCCGTGGATGTGATGGTGGCCGTCGGCCCCAACTTCTTCTATACTGTAACCCTGCCGTGCACCCTCTGGTTCTTCGACCGGGGCAAGCGCAAGACCGCCCGCGCCGACCAGGTACTATTCATTGATGCCCGTCACATCTATCGCCAAATTGACCGCGCCCACCGTGACTGGACCCCGGCACAGATCGAATTTCTTGCTAATATCGCACGGCTTTATCGAGGCGAAGCACCGGAGAACCTGCACGAAAGTTACGAATTGATGGCCCAGCATTTCCCCGAAAGCAAATACACTGATGTGGCGGGACTGTGCAAAGTAACGACTATCGTGGAGATCGAATCCCAGGGTTGGAGCCTCAACCCCGGTCGCTATGTGGGTGTTACCGTTCGTGTCGAGGACGACTTCGACTTTAAGGTGAGGCTGGAGGAGCAGAACGAGGAACTAGAAGTGCTAAACGCGGAGGCCCGGGAACTGGAAGAACGGATTGCGGAGAATGTGGTCAAATTGCTGGAGGGGGAGTAATGGCCAGATATGTCAAATGGCCGACGAAGCGACTTTGTGAGCTGGCAGAATTCCGCAACGGCGTTAATTACAACAAGAGCAGCTTCGGTGTGGGGGTGAAAGTTGTTGGCGTTTCTGACTTTCAGGACTACACAAGGCCAAGGTATGCCGAACTTGCGCAGATAAATCCCGATGGCATTGTCACGGATCGCAATATCCTTCGCAATGGCGACATTGTTTTCGTTCGATCGAACGGGAACCGTGAACTCATTGGCCGGAGCCTCTTTATTGAGAATCCCCCGGAAGAAATTACACATTCCGCATTTACAATTCGTTTACGTTTTTCTAGTGGTATAGTATTTCCGAAGTTTTATGCTTACTGCTTCAGAACACCTGTGATTCGTCAGGCGCTGACAGCTTATGGTGGTGGCACAAACATATCAAACCTGAATCAGGATATTCTCAACGCATTGGAAGTTCCATTTCCACCTCTGCCCACTCAGCAGAAAATCGCCGCTATTCTCTCGGTCTACGACGACCTGATCGAGAATAACCTGCGGCGGATCAAGATTCTGGAGGAGATGTCGCAGAACCTCTACCGCGAGTGGTTCGTCAAGTTCCGCTTTCCGGGACATGAAAAGGCCCGCTTTGTCGATTCCCCCCTCGGCAAGATTCCGGAGGGGTGGGAGGTAACAACGATCAATGCTGTTACTTCATATATTAACCGAGGGGTTACTCCGAAGTATGATGACTCGTCAACAAGTCTTGTGATTAACCAAAAATGCATCAGAGACCACAAGTTAAATCTAATTTATGCGCGACCACACAGAAGCAGTGTTGTCAATGCAAAGTATGTTCAATTCGGTGATGTTTTAATTAATTCCACTGGCGTCGGTACGCTTGGCCGAGTAACACAAGTCTACGAGGTATTGAGAGAAACAACGGTTGATACACACGTATCAATCGTGCGTCCTGCTTGTGCCGATGATATTGATTATTTTGGATTAACTATGATTGACATGGAGTCTCATTTTGAGTCCCTTGGAGCTGGCGCTACTGGACAAACTGAGCTTCGCAGGGATCGTATAGGCGAGACGGAGATAATCCTACCACCTTCTGAGCTGCGAAAACAATTTTCTGAGCATGTTACGTCATGCCGGAAAATGATCTTGAATTTATTAAAGCGAAACGTAAACCTCCGCCTTACACGCGATCTGCTTTTACCCAAACTTGTTTCCGGCGAAGTGGATGTGTCGGAGTTGGGCATCAATATCCCTGAGGAGAACAAAGCATGAAAGCTACCGAGGCCAAGTTTTTGGATTTTATCAAAAAATCACCGCAATTTGTCATACCTATCTACCAGCGTACTTATTCATGGACGGAGAGGGAGTGTCGGCAACTTTGGGATGATATTTTGCGCACGGGTAACAACGATAATGTTTCCGCCCATTTTGTTGGCTCCATCGTGTATATAGAGAAGGGACTGTATCATGTGACCAGTCAGTCGCCTCTTTTAGTCATCGATGGCCAACAACGTCTGACCACGATGGCGCTTCTGATTGCCGCAGTAGCCAAGACACTGGAGCAATTATCCGAAGACAACAGGGAGCCAGTAGACGGTTTCTCACCACGTAAACTTCGTAATTACTACCTTATTAACCCGGAAGAAGAAGGAGAGCGGCATTACAAACTCATCCTATCTCAGACCGACCGCGACTCGCTCATCGCCGTTGTCGCAGGAAAAGAGTTGCCTAAAGAGTATTCCCGGCGCGTTGCTGAGAACTATGAATTCTTCAAGGCCTGGATTGAATGTCGTAAAGGCGACCTGACTGCACTATGCAAAGGTATCGCTAAACTGATTGTGGTGGACATCTCACTGAACCGAGACCAAGACAATCCGCAGTTGATCTTTGAGAGCATGAACTCCACAGGTCGAGAGCTGACCCAGGCCGACTTAATTCGTAACTTTATTCTGATGGGACTTGAACCGGAACTGCAAACCAGTCTCTATGAGAACTACTGGCGACCTATGGAACTGGATTTTGGGCAAGAGGCTTACGGCACTCACTTCGACAGCTTTATGCGCCATTATTTAACGGTTAAGACCGGTGATATTCCAAGATTGGACGAAGTGTACGATGCCTTCAAGGCTCACGCCCGTTCCTCTAAAGTGGCGGGATCAGGCGTGGAATCATTAGTGGCCGATATTCGAGCCTTTTCTCGCTATTTTTGCACCATGGCGTTGGGAGCGGAATCTGATCACGAGCTGAAGTTCGCCTTCCATGACCTTCGCGAGTTGAAGGTGGACGTAGCCTATCCTTTCTTGTTGGAACTTTATCATGATTATGCTGGAGAAATGTTATCAAAGCAGGATTTTGCGGCGGCAGTGCGATTGATTGAAGCTTATGTCTTCCGACGAGCCATTTGCAATATCCCTACTAACTCGTTAAACAAGACCTTTGCGACTTTCACAAAAGCTCTAAAAAAAGATCGCTATCTGGAAAGCATTCAAGCCCACTTGCTCCTGCTGCCCTCGTATCGACGTTTCCCTAATGATGAGGAGTTCAAGCGTGAGTTTCAAATACGAGATCTTTACAATTTTAGGAGCCGTAGCTACTGGCTGAGGCGCATGGAAAACTACGGACGCAAGGAGCGCGTGGAGGTTGCCGAATACACCATCGAGCATATACTGCCACAGAACGAGAACCTGTCCAAAGGATGGAAGGAAGCTCTGGGACTGGAGTGGGAGCGTATCCGCAAAACTTGGCTCCATACCCTCGGCAACCTGACTCTGACCGGTTATAACTCGGAGTATAGTGACCGGGCTTTTGTCGAGAAACGCGATATGCCCGGAGGCTTTAAGGAAAGTCCTCTCAGGCTGAATCAAGGTCTTGGTAGTCTTGAACAGTGGAATGAAGAAACGATCAAAGCTCGCGCCCAACGCTTGAGCGAAGCGGCAGTAACCGTCTGGTGTTCTCCCCAACTGTCCACCGATGTGTTAACTGCCTATAAACCTAGCAAGGAATCTACCACAGGTTATTCACTAGAAGATCATCCGCACCTTCTCAGTGGTGTGGGCCGAGAATTATTCGAGGCATTTCGCAAGGAAGTGTTGGCACTTGATCCCGTAGTCAGCGAAGAGTTTCTCAAACTATATGTGGCCTTCAAGGCCGAGACTAACTTTGTCGATGTGGTGCCGCAGGCCAAGCGGCTACGTCTTTCGCTGAATATGTCTTTTGCTGATATTAACGACCCCCGCAGTATGTGCAAAGACGTTACCGGCGTTGGTCGCTGGGGCAACGGTGATGTTGAGGTGGGCTTCACATCGCTGGAAGAGCTACCATATATTATGGGGCTGGTCCGCCAGTCCTTCGAGCGGCAAATGGGTAACGGTGGTGAACAATGACCCCCAAAGGCTACACCGAAGACGCCCTTGTGGAACAACCGGCCATTACCTTGCTGGCGGAATTGGGCTGGGAGACTTTCAACGCCTATAGTGAGTTCGATAATGGTGTGAGCCCTCTTGGCCGGGAAACCAAGGCCGAGGTGGTGCTGAAAACCCGCCTGCGTGAAGTATTGCTGCGGATTAACACGGATGTATCCGTCGATTCCATCCATCAGGCCATTGAAGAACTAACCCGCGACCGTTCCCGCATGAGCCCGACCTCCGCCAACCGCGAGATCTACCATCTACTCAAAAACGGTGTGCGCATTCCAGTACCCGAGCCCGAAGGCGACGGGGAAACCATTGAATTGGTAAGAGTGATTGACTGGGACGAACCAGCCAACAACAACTTTCTGCTTTGCTCTCAGTTTTGGATTACAGGTGAGATGCACACACGCCGCGCCGACCTGATTGGCTTCGTTAATGGTTTACCTCTACTGTTCATCGAACTGAAAGCCGCCCATCGACGCCTGGAGACCGCCTTCACCGGCAACCTGCGCGACTATAAAGACACGGTGCCGCACCTTTTCTGGCCCAATGCCCTGATCATCCTTTCCAATGGAAGCCAGAGCCGCGTGGGCAGTGTTACCGCTGGGTGGGAGCACTTTGCCGAGTGGAAGAAGATAGGCAGTGAAGACGAAAAAGGCCGGGTGTCCCTGGAAATCATGTTACGAGGTATCTGTGATCCGGCACGGCTGTTGGACCTGGTGGAGAACTTCTGTCTATATCAGGAAGTCCCCGGTGGGCTGATCAAGCTCACGGCCAAGAATCATCAGTACCTTGGAGTCAATAACGCGCTCGTGGCTCTGGCTGACATCCGGCAGCGAGACGGCAGGCTGGGCGTTTTCTGGCATACCCAGGGCAGCGGCAAGAGTGTTTCCATGATTTTCTTCGCACAGAAGGTTTTGCGTAAACTGCCTGGCAACTGGACTTTTGTAATTGTTACCGACCGGCAGGAATTGGATGGACAGATATACAAGAACTTCGCCTCGGCGGGAGTTGTTACCGAAGGACGTGCCCAGGCAGAAAGCAGTAAGCACCTGCGGCAGTTGCTTTCCGAGGATCACCGTTACATATTCACCTTGATCCATAAGTTCCGGATACCGGAGGAGGTATCCACCCGTAGCGACATAATCGTTATCACCGATGAAGCACACCGCAGCCAGTACGATACTTTGGCGTTGAATATGCGAACTGCTCTCCCCAATGCCTCTTTTCTGGCCTTTACCGGCACCCCCCTGATTGTGGGCGAGGAAAAGACTCGGCAGGTCTTTGGTGATTACATCAGCGTTTATGACTTTCATCAATCAGTAGACGACGGCTCGACGGTCCGGCTCTACTATGAGAACCGCATCCCGGAGCTGCAACTGGTTAATGAGAACCTCAATGAGGACATGGAAAGGTTATTGGAAGAAGCGGAACTGGACGAGACACAGGAGAAGAAGCTGGAGCGGGAGTTTGGCCGCGAATACCACCTGATTACTCGCGAGGATCGTCTGGAGGCAGTGGCCAAAGATGTGGTAGCACATTTTACCGGACGCGGTTTTCAGGGCAAGGCGATGATGATCTGCATCGACAAGGCCACAGCTGTCCGTATGTATGACAAGGTAAAGAAGCACTGGCGAGAGAAAATCATTGCCTTACAGGCGGAATGGAACGGTGCGGAAGACGACGCCCGGAAGGAGATAGAAAAGCGCATTGCCCTAATGAGAGAAACTGATATGGCCGTTGTTGTCTCCCAGGGGCAAAATGAAATTGCCGAAATGAAAGATAAGGGACTGGACATCCGCCCACATCGTAAACGCATGGTCGACGAAGACCTGGAAACAAAATTCAAGAATCCGGACGACCCCTTCCGGTTAGTGTTTGTCTGCGCCATGTGGATGACTGGCTTTGATGTTCCTAGTTGTTCGACCCTCTACCTCGACAAACCGATGCGCAATCATACTTTGATGCAAACCATTGCCCGGTGCAATCGGGTCTATCCCGGCAAGGTGAGCGGCCTGATCGTGGATTATGCCGGGGTATTCCGTAATCTGGAGAAGGCACTGGCTATTTACGGTGCTGGTCGAGGCGGCGATAAGCCAGTGGAAGATAAGGCCGCGCTGGTGGCGGCGCTGCGGCAGGCCCTGGAAGAAACAAAAAGTCTGTGTCAGGAACGAGGCGTAAACCTTACTGCTATTCAGACTGCGGAAGGATTTGCCCGTGTCGGTCTGCTAGATGATGCCGTGGAGGCACTGGTGGGGACGGAGGAGATCAAGCTCCGCTATCTTGATCTGGCCAATACAGTACAGCGCCTCTATAAGGCCGTGCTTCCCGACCCGGCAGCACGGGAATTTGCTGTTGAGGTGATACCCGTACAGGTTATCGCTGATAAAATCCGTGCACTGATCCCACCGGCGGACATCTCATTAGTCATGCAGCAGGTTGAAGGATTGCTCGACCGTTCTATTGCCACGGAAGGATATGTTATCCGAGAATTAAGCCCACCTTTTGGCGATGAGCATTGGATAGACCTGAGCAATGTTGACTTTGAGAAACTCGCCGAGAAATTCAAGATAAGCCGAAAACGTACGATCAACGAGAAACTAAAGGGTCAGGTGGCACAGAAACTCATGACGATGGTGCGACTCAACCGCACGCGCATGGATTATCTGGAACGCTTCCAGGCGATGATCGACGCCTATAATGCTGGCAGCCTCAACGCCGAGGAGTTCTTCCAGCAATTGGTGGATTTTGCTCAAAGTCTGAATGCGGAAGAAAAGCGGGCAATGGGCGAAAAATTAGATGAAGAAGAACTGGCACTCTTTGATCTGTTGACCAAGCCGCAGATTGAGATGAGCAAGTCGGATAGAGAAAAGGTGAAGGCAACGGCAAGACAGTTATTGACCACGCTCAAAGCGGAGAAGCTGGTACTTGATTGGCGAAAGCGTCAGCAGGCTCGTGCCGAGGTCCGTGTCACCATCGAAAAAGTGCTGGACCATGGTTTGCCAAGGATCTATACGCCGGAACTGTTCGAGCAAAAAACAACGGCTGTATTCCAGCACGTATATGACGCTTATTATGGCGCTGGGAGCAGTGCATATGCTACGGCATAAAGAAGCCGGCTAATCGGACAGCTATAAGGTTTTTTCATGAAAGAACATATTAGAATTCTTGAGACTGTAAAATAATCTGTGTAAATGGAAATATTTTCATATTGCCGCCAAATCGAATCGGCCCTCGTACATAACAGCCAGCTGGGAAATTGTCAAAGCCCAGTTGGCCAAGGGCATCGTCCATTTTTTCATGACATCCTGAATCGCTAGATATAATATTTTTGTCAGCGCCTCATCATTGGGGAAAAGGGCTCTATTTTTTGTTACCTTACGCAACTGCCGGTGCAAACCCTCCAAGGCATTCGTCGTATAAATAAGTTTTCGAAGAGATATAAACAAAAGTTGTGTTTAGGAAGATAGGTGGTGTATCCATCGGTTGATTGTTTAGCGACAGTTAACCGACCACAAAAATGGAAAGGATACACACACCATGAGGAAAGATAACGTAACAGCAGTAAATAAGCCAGAAACATTTATTGATGATCCTCTAACAGAGATTTTACGACAAGGAGCGAAACGTTTGTTAGCCGAGGCATTGGAAGCCGAGATCGATATTTTCTTGAATCAGTATAAGGATTTAAGAGATGAACGGGGTTTCCGAAGGATTGTGCGCAATGGATATCTTCCTGGGCGGCAGATACAAACCGGTATTGGACCGGTATCCGTGGAAGCCCCCCGTATCAGAGACCGGTCGCCGCATGGATCGGAGAGGGTATCATTCAGTTCAGCGATTTTACCGCCTTATCTGCGGAAGACCCGGAGCATGGAGCAGTTGATTCCCTGGCTGTATTTGAAAGGAGTTTCCACCGGAGATTTCAATGAGGCATTGGCTGCCTTAGTCGGCAAAGACGCACCGGGATTGTCTGCCCCGACGGTCAGCCGTTTGAAGACGATTTGGCAGCAGGAGTTTCAACAATGGCAGAAACGCAGTCTTGAAGGAAAATGTTACGTTTATATCTGGGTGGATGGCATTTACTGCAACGTACGGATGGATGATAAACAGTGCCTTCTGGTCATTGTGGGGGCCACAGCTGATGGCGAAAAGGAACTGGTGGCCATAGAGGGCGGTTTCCGTGAGAGTGAGCTGTCATGGGAGCAGTTGCTGTTAGATCTGAAATCCAGAGGCCTGACCACCGCGCCACAACTGGCAATAGGCGACGGCGCATTGGGTTTCTGGAAAGCGCTGAGCAAAGTTTACGACTCCACCCGTTGGCAGCGATGCTGGGTACACAAGACCGCCAATGTCCTGAACAGTTTGCCAAAGAGCCTTCAAGCCAAAGCGAAGTCCAAGTTGCACCAGATTTGGCAGGCAGACAACAAGGATGAGGCCCAGCGCCACTTTAATGATTTTGTGCAGACGTACGAAGCAAAATATCCAAAAGCGACCCAGTGCCTGGAAAAAGATAAAGACGCTTTATTAACCTTTTATGATTTTCCCGCTGAACACTGGCGTCACATTCGGACCACGAATCCGATTGAATCGACCTTTGCGACGGTTCGGTTGCGAACGAATAAAGTGAGAGGCTGTTTTTCTGCCAATACAGTCCTTTCGATGGCGTTTAAATTATGTCAATGTGCTCAAAAACGATGGATACGATTGCATCGGCCCGAGCGCTTGGCTGATGTTGTTAAAGGAGTGAAATTTGTTAACGGGTTGGAAGAAAAACGGATCGCCGCCTAAATCCCATACACAACTATTGACTATAGCTCGTTTTCGAATATGCTCAGGATACTTGAAAAAAGTCGACACATGGGTCCAGTGATTCTTCCAAGGATTAACGGCCAGCGGATATTTCTGGCCCCATTTGGCCATCAGCTTATCCAGTTCAAAAGAAGCCTTGTCTTCGCTGGGCGATTTATAAACTGTCTTCAGATCAGCGATAAATTCTTTCTGATATTTTGATCCCACATATTTGAGCGAATTACGGATCAGGTGCACGATGCAGAGTTGAATCTCTGCCTTAGGGAAAGCGCTGTTAATCGCTTCCGGGAATCCTTTCAAACCGTCAACGCAGGCAATTAAAATATCTTCAATACCCCGGTTCTTTAATTCATTCATGATCCCCAGCCAATAATGGGCGCCCTCATTTTCCCCAACCCATAGACCCAGGACATCTTTACGTCCCTTTAAATCAACGCCCAGGCAGGTATAAGCCGCTTTATTAACCACTTTTCCTTCATGACGAACGTGATAGTGAATGGCGTCAAAAAAAACGATCGCATAAACGGGTGATAATGGACGGCCTTGCCATTCTGCCGCCAGGGACATGACTTTATCGGTTATATTGGAAATCGTCGTCGGTGATATATCTACGCCATAAATATCTTTGATGTGTTCCTGAATGTCCCGGACGGTCATGCCCTTAGCATACATTGAGATGATCTTTTCATCAAAATCACTGATGTCGCTCTGGCGTTTCTTAACGATGGATGGTTCGAAAGTCCCGTTCCGGTCCCGAGGGGTTTCTATTTTGACTTCGCCGAAATCGGATCGAACGGTCTTTGCTGTTTTGCCGTTACGGTTGTTTCCGCTATTGTTTCCTTCTGTTGAATGTTTCTCGTAGCCCAAATGGTCAGTCATCTCTGCCTCAAGGATCTGCTCCGTCATATCCTTCAGCATTCGCTTCAACAAACCATTTTTCCCAGAAATATCTTCCAGCGTTTTACACTGGCTCAATGCCTCCTCAACATCAAACGATAACTTCATCTTAAATCCTCCTGCTTCTATAGTTTTAATGCTTATCCTAAATTAAAACCATTTACACAGTTAGATTTACACTCCCGAATTCTTGAACTTGTGTCCAGAGGCGCACTCCCTGATCAGATCGCTGAAGAATCAGATATTCCTGTTCTCATCATACGGGAGCTTGTCCAAGCGGGCTATCTCACCGCTATTGACGCCTCTTCTTTTGATGGCATTGCGTATCTGGACCTGCACATCACGATTCCTGGGCGTGAGTATCTCAGACGCTTACAGCAGCGTGAAGCCGATGCACCTGAGAAGGAACTTATATCAGATATCGAGCGGCTCAAAGGAATGTTGATCTCGGTCTCCACCGGCGGTCCGCCCATTAATGACGTAAATGAGTCATATATCGAACTCTATGCAAACGTTGACACCGAACTCAGAAGACGGGGAATCATCAATAACATTCCTTATCCAGATTTATGGGACTGGTATGGAAGATGGAAGAACGGCGATCTACCTTCATATCAGTCACGCCGTCAATTCATTTTAGAGATTATTAGCCCACTAATTGCCCAAATTCGACAACTCGCAGCAGGCAAACCACTGATGCAGTTGGAGCCAACGGGCTGGCAGAGAGTGGACCGAACTATTGGGGAGATTCACCGTCGTCTGTCAGAAGCGTTGGTTGAAGAGCATTTCCAAGCAGTCGGGCTCCTATGTCGAGAGGTGCTTATTTCGCTGGCCCAAGCAGTGCACGATCCGGCACAGCATCCACCGCTTGACGACAAGCTACCGAGCGAAACTGATGCCAAGAGAAAGTTAGATGCATATATCACAGCCACACTTGCTGGATCTTCTCACGAAGCTGCAAGACACCATGCCCGAGCAGCCTATGGTCTTGCTGTGGATTTACAGCATCGTCGGACTGCCTCATTTAGAGAAGCAGCGCTGTGCGTTGAGGCAACAAGTTCGGTTATCAATGTTATTGCCATTGTTTCTGGTCGTCGTGACCCGTTAGTGGCTTAGGGTATCCGGTTAAGACAACCCGGCGGATCCGCCACGCCTCCTGCCGATTTTTTCTTCAGTAATCGACATGATTTTTGATGCAGAAAGATTGAAGGCTTTTGCAAGCTGGAATATCGTGATCAGTGAAGGTTGCTTATGTCCACATTCCAGAAGAGAGATGAAGCTCCTGTCGAGATTACTCAACTCGGCAAGTTTCTCTTGAGAGATTTGCTGTGCCTTTCTGAGTTCCCTGATTACTTCTCCAAATGCTTCTTCGATTGTCAAATTCGCCTCCGCTTGAGAAGGAACTTAACAGAAGCGAAAGAGATATTCTGTTGACTATTGGCAACAAAGTATTTATAAAACATTTTTAGTGAACAATTCAAAAAGTAAACCAGTGCGGAAGAATTTGGCCATCAAGACATACTGAACTTCTCAATATCAAATATTGCGATTTAGCGGTGTTTATGAGGCGAGATCATGGATAAAGCTAATCTTAACGAACTATCCAAAAACTTTTCTAATTTCATCAACCGCATGGTTGACGTTAAAGATGGAGATTCCCAACAAGACCTCTTCGAGGAGGAAAATGCGCTACGTTTGAAGATTGATATTCTCGAAAGAGCCATTGAAATTCTCCGCATAGAAAAGAAATACATCGAAAATAAATTACCTATGGAAGAATTTATTCAGGGAAGTATTCAGATAATTGAATCGAAAATCAATTATTTTGCTCCAAACAAAAGCAAGATCATGGGCAGCGGTACAAAGCCAATTGAACTACAGCCTAAACTTTTGCTTTATTTGTTTTATCGCCATAACCATGGTTATGAAAACGTTTATGATATAATTAATAATTATATCAATATTATCTGGGATCATCTTGATGTTTTGGATTTTAAGAAGACACGCACAGGTGTGCATCGCTGTTTTACAAATACAAGGTTTGCTGCCAAGACATTGCGTGAATATGGCCTTCTTCGATTTACACAAAAGGAAGCATATAAAACATGGACGCTTTCTTTACCCGGCATATTGGTAGCATCCAAGGTAATGGAAACACAAACCTGGGATTTGCCCCCCGTTATCCAAGGAGAATATCATTTCGATCTTCATCCAGATATTCGTAACGCATTTGATGAACTTCAAACTTATGACAAATTTGTTCAAAGACTAGCGTCGGTGTGCAAACCGGATACAAATGCGTATTCCGACGCAAGTCGCCACTCGATTCCGATTCATTCCGCCACCTGATTCCGATTTAAGTCGCCACCGGATTCCGAAGCATTTCGCCACCCCCTGGGAGGTGAGGAAAGGACGCTGGATAAA